>ERZ809194.9-NODE-9-length-135897-cov-7.109355_pt1 | contig 135897 bp, 100 predicted proteins | sample MGYA00520517_ERZ809194 | MGnify/ENA primary metagenome ERZ809194 (study PRJEB31570, sample SAMEA3213003) | Homo sapiens | biome: human-gut; feature: human gut; material: fecal | place: Sweden | collected 2011 ... | reverse complement strand
TTTTATGCTTTATAAGCTACCGGAATGTGAACGGGTATGCTCCGGAATATGCAGATAGCCTATGTAGCAACAGATCTTTTGATATATCCAATACTAAATATCTTAGGAATAACTCCTTTATTAGAATATTTTTATTCATCTCCTTGGCTAGGATTTTTACACGGAATTATATTAACAAGCTTAACTGTATTTATAACTATGTTTTTTACTCGTATCAAATGGTATTGGCGAACTTAAAATAAAAGATGAAACAATAGTATCTTTTATTAAGTATATTTTTCAAGTTCAAGCAAACATTTTGCCCTAAAACAACTTTCTTTTACAAGGAAATCAATAGCTTTGTAAAGCAAAACCTATTTTATATGGAAAAAAGATACTATAAAAAATCACTAATGGCAGGAGTAATATGCGCAATGGCATGCAGTAACCTCCTTGCACAAGAAACTGAGTTTGATTTATCGTCACAACGACTGGAAATCCAACAAGTATTGCCCGTTCCCGGAAAGAAGATAGACCATCAGGGAATTATCATCAATCCGACTCCCCACAAACTAACAGTAGATCGAAACAATATGTTGGATATTGCTGGTGGATTGGTTCTTAAAGATAAACAAGAAAAATTTGCAGAAGATCTGAAATTTCTTACTCTGACAAAGAAAGGAGTGAAACTAACTATCGATTTTGGAAAAAAGGTAGCACTTAAGCAAGGGGTCAAGGAGATTTCTGGAGCTTACACCATGCGTATTGACAAAAAAGGAGTTACAATCGTTGGATATGATGAACGAGGAGCTTTTTATGGCATCCAAACATTGCGCCAACTTATAGAAAGCCCTATCGCTGCAGAAAAACAATTACCTTATTTGGATATCAACGATTATCCAGACCTACCCAACCGTGGTGTAGTAGAAGGTTTTTACGGCACGCCATGGTCACATCAGGTACGTATGTCATTAATTGATTTCTACGGAAAATTCAAAATGAACACTTACTTATATGGTCCTAAAGATGATCCATTTCATAGTTGTCCGAACTGGAGACTTCCTTATCCCGAAAAAGAAGCTCAGAATATCAAAGAACTGGTTCAGGCGTGTAAACGAAATCGCGTAGATTTTGTATGGGCCATCCATCCGGGGCAAGACATCAAATGGAACGAAGAAGATTATCAGAATCTGGTCAATAAGTTTAACTGGATGTACGACCTGGGAGTAAGAGATTTCGCAATTTTCTTCGATGACATTTCAGGAGAAGGAACCAATCCGTTAAAACAGACAGAATTACTAAACCGTCTGACTGATGACTTTGTAAAAGCCAAAGGTGATGTATCTCCATTGACAGTCTGCCCGACAGATTACTCTAAGCTTTGGGCTAATCCGACTCCACAGGGAAGCCTGGCTATCTATGGAAATAGTTTGAATCCAGATATAAAAGTATTCTGGACAGGAGATGTGGTATGCAGTGACCTGACTTCGGAAACAATGGAATGGATTAACTCACGTATCAAAAGACCGGCATATTACTGGTGGAACTATCCGGTAACCGATTATATCCGTAACTTCATTCTACAAGGTCCCGTATACGGTCTGGATACTTCGCTGACTAAAGAAAATGTCTGTGGTGTTGTCAGCAACCCAATGGAACACGGTGAGGCTTCCAAGCTTGCTTTGTACGGAGTTGCAGACTACACATGGAATATCGCAAACTATAATCCTATAGACAGTTGGGAAAGAGGATTGCAGGAGTTGACTCCAAAAGCCAAAGATGCTTACCGTACATTTGCCATTCACTCCAGTGACACTGAAAACGGATATCGCAGAGATGAGTCTTGGGAAACTAAGACATTCCGGATTGCAGAATGGAATGAAGCCACTGCTCAGACTCTTAAAACAGAATTTGAAAAAATAGAAAAAGTCCCGGCTGAAATGGAACAGGGATGTGAGAATAAAGCTCTGCTGCAAGAACTCCGTCCGTGGCTGACAGAATTCGGGAAGCTGGGAACAAGAGGGAAACAAGCTATTGAACTGGCTCAAATTTATCGCTCAGGCAACGACGACAGTAGCTTCTGGAACAAATATGTGCAGAACTTGATGAGTAAAGAAGATCGTAAAGCTTATGAAGCTCATAAATCCGGAACACTCAAACTGCAACCGTTCTATGAAAATGCAATGGACGATATGGCTCATGGCTTCTTAAAGAAACTGCTGGGTACAACACCTAAAGATTATAAAGGCATTGGTTCGTTTGGTAACTCTGGTACAATCCTTACTAAATTAATGCTTGATAATGACACTACGACTTACTATACGTCAGGTATCGGACAAAAAGAAGGTGACTGGATTGGAGTAGACCTGAGAGACATCCGTGACGTGACAGAAATATCAATCCTGCAAGGACGAAATTCTGTAGACGATGTAGACTACTTTGACCATGCGATTTTGGAATGTTCTGCTGATGGCAAAACATGGACTCCCCTTATCAAAGAATTGAATAAGCAATATGTCATCAATTGGAAAGGAGATGCTGTAAAAGCACGTTACGTACGACTGAAAAGACTGGAATCTGAACGCAAAAATTATGCTTCTGTCCGCTCTTTCGAAGTCAACCCGCTTCATGTTGAAAATCTAGGATTCAAACTGGAGTCAGAGAATCCACAACAAGTTGTTTATGCATTCGATCAAAATCTGTCTACTTTTTATAAGGTTTCTAATGCACTAACTTTCGAAGTTCCTCAAGGAACAAAAACTTATACATTATTGATGGATAAACTTTCAGCTCCGCTCAAAGTCAAACAATTTGATAAAAAAGGAGAATTGGTATCCGAAACAAGTATTTCTTCGCTTTTCTTCAAACTTGAACTGACAAACGATAAAGTAACCAAAGTCACTCTGGAAGGCAAAGCTGAAATATTCGAAGTCATCGCTAATCCTCAATAATAAACCGACTAGGAACATAAAAAGAAAAGGCATCATCCTCTTTCAAATCAGTAGAGGATGATGCCTTTCTTATAGTTGGAAATAAATTACTTATTTACAGTTTCCAGTACAACGTGGTTTGATCTGTTTAAAGAAATCATTACCCTTATTGTCAACCAGGATAAATGCAGGGAAGTCTTCTACTTCAATCTTCCAGATTGCTTCCATACCCAGTTCAGGATATTCTACACATTCGATGCTCTTAATGTTATTCTGAGCAAGAATAGCAGCCGGACCACCGATAGAACCCAGATAGAAACCACCATGCTTCTTACAAGCATCGGTTACAGCCTGGCTACGGTTACCTTTAGCCAACATAATCATGCTACCACCATGACTCTGGAACAAGTCAACATACGGGTCCATACGTCCGGCAGTTGTCGGTCCCATAGAACCACAAGCCATACCTGCAGGAGTCTTGGCAGGACCAGCATAATAAATAGGATGGTCTTTAATGTACTGAGGCAAATCTTCACCACGATCCAAACGTTCTTTCAGTTTAGCATGAGCGATATCACGACCTACGATAATAGTACCATTCAGTGACAGACGAGTGGCAACAGGATATTTATCGAGTTCTGCAAGAATTTCCGGCATCGGACGGTTAAGGTCAATCTTCACAGCATTACCTTCACCTGCCTGACGCAATTCTTCAGGAATCAATTCACCTGGATTTGAATCCAGTTTTTCAATCCAGATACCATCTTTATTAATCTTACATCTGATATTACGGTCTGCAGAACAAGAAACACCCAAGCCAACCGGACAAGAAGCACCGTGACGAGGCAAACGAATGATGCGTACATCGTGAGCATAATATTTACCACCAAACTGTGCTCCCAAACCAATACGGTGAGCTTCTTCCAATACTTGCTTTTCAAGTTCTACATCGCGGAATGCACGTCCATATTCATTACCTGTAGTAGGCAAGTTGTCATAGAAACGAGTAGAAGCCAATTTCACAGTCAGCAAGTTCTTTTCAGCAGATGTACCACCAATTACAAATGCAATATGATAAGGAGGACAAGCAGCTGTACCTAAAGTCTTCATCTTTTCTACCAGGAACGGAACCAATGTAGCCGGATTCAAGATAGCTTTGGTTTCCTGATACAGATAAGTTTTATTAGCTGAACCACCACCTTTTGTTACACACAGGAAGTTATATTCCATACCTTCAGTAGCTTCCAGATCGATCTGTGCAGGCAAGTTACAACGTGTGTTTACTTCTTCATACATACTCAACGGAGCATTCTGAGAATAACGCAAGTTGTTTTCTGTATATGTTTTATATACACCCAGTGACAAAGCTTCTTCATCACAGTATCCAGTCCATACTTGCTGACCCTTTTCACCATGTATAATAGCAGTACCGGTATCCTGACAGAAAGGTAAAACTCCTTTTGCTGCAACTTCAGCGTTACGCAAGAAAGTCAAAGCAACGTATTTATCGTTTTCGCTAGCTTCCGGATCATTCAATATTTTGGCTACCTGTTCGTTGTGAGAACGACGCAACATGAAAGAAACATCGTGGAATGCAGCGTTAGCCATTGCAGTCAATCCTTCTTTTTCAATTTTCAGGATAGGTTTTCCTTCGAACTCGCTTACAGACACATAATCTTTTGTAAGCAAATAGTATTCAGTAGTATCCTTTCCGTGTTCAAACATCGGCTGATACTTGAATTCTGGTGTTGCCATAATGATAAGAAATTAATTGTTAGTTACTATGCCAACAAAGGTACGAAGTATTATCGAAATTTTTCCTTAATTAAGATAAAATCTTTGTTCCGAATGATTCAAAAACTCTGCCGTATTTCACTTTCATGATTCAGTAAGAGATTTACTGAAACTCTCCTACTCCATAGCTCTCAACAAATCTCTCTGCAAAATGTCAACTCCAGGAAATCCTACATAACGATCCTGAAGCTTACCATCGTAACTGATTACCAGATATCCCGGAATTCCTGTAATGCCATACGAATTACAAAGATATTCCCATTGTTTCTGAGTCAAACGATAATGTATACCATTTATTTCTGCAATAGCAGTCTTCCAGACTTCTTTTGGAGAAGATGGTCCTGTAACATAAACATATACTACATCTTTCGATGACATCCGCTGTTTTAGTACATTTACCGCAGGCATGCTTTTCCGGCAAGGGCCGCACCATGTAGCCCAGAAATCAACAAGTACAGCATTACCCCGATGCTGAGATATGATAGCAGGCAATATATCAGCTCCCGACACTAATGTATCCAACTCTGCAATAACATATTTTTCAGAAGCCTTTGCCCGTTCGGCAACAGCCTGCATGGTCTTTATCTTTTCTCTTACATATGCACTTATTTCCGGATGTTCTATCGAAGCCAGCATTTTTTTGTCTGCCGATTTCAGACGTTCTTCTTTAACAACATTCTGATAAATATTTCTTGCCTTTTTTATATCTTCCCACAAATCTAACGTTTCTCCCGTATCACGTTCCCGATACTGTAAGTATGTCACATAATCGTAACCATATTTATCATAAGGAGAGTCTACAATCCCCTGCATTTTAGCACGGGCACCTTGCAGAACAAGAGCATTTATCTGCATATTTGCAGATACGTATTCCTTATACGCTTTACCGGCTCGTTGGTCATGGTCTAAATCCGATTCAAGTCTTTCCAACTCAGACTGCACCTGTTTATTATATTCTTCATCAGATAAATCCAGCGTCTTACTTGAGAAATCAGGATCATCGTTAAGAGCCAGAGGATATCCCCAGGTAGCCAGTTCCGTATTCAACAAGGATTCAGCTCCATCAAACCACGCTTTCTGCTTCTGGCCATACTCATCCTTCAACAAACGGGAAGCCGACATACTCAATCTGGGAAGATGAATATACACAGTCATTTCTTTACCTGGTAAAAGGAAAAGATCCAACTGTGCCTTATTTATCTGAAGTTTTGCCCCTCCGGCAAGCAGCAAATCGGTTTCAATATGAAAAGAACCATCCTGACGTACCTTTACAGTCTTTCCCCAATCATTATAAAACAGCCAGTCTGAATGACGAAAAACAACATCCAATGCAATTTGAGGATCATAACCTAATATATAACCGTTTATTATAGACTTACCCGCTTTTAACTGGGGAGCTGGCAAATCCTGACTTTGCTCCAGATGATTAGTTTGTAAAAAACTTGGTATATATACATAGGGTTCTGCCTTACTTAGTTGTACTCCCCATATAATCCATCCTTCTTCTTTCTCTACAAAATCAACAGCATGCACCCCTGCAGGAATCGGAGCAAAAGAAAGAGTTACATGATGCTTCCCCGACTTCGAAATAAGCTCCGGCTCGGTTTTTCCATCAATAGACACCCCTTCAGCTTCACGCAAGCTAAATTCTTGCTGCGTGGTACGCAGACATGTTTTCGAAGAGATAACAGCAGCTTCTCCTGGCTCACCATACAAAACAGCATCTACCTGCGTCTGCTCATCCGTTAATATGATTTTCTTTATTTCTATTTTCGACGTATTTGTCGTAATAAAGCACGGGCGGCTAACTTCCCTTTTACGATAAGTTCCCGCCTGTAAAAACAAAAACATACAACTAAATACAAAAAATAGCCATACGCCTTTCATAAATCACATTCTTTTTAATTATATATATTGCTTAAACGAGCAACTAATTCATTTCCAAGTTCAGTCTTCACTTCTATATGCTTCAAAACGGCTGTTACAAAAGGATTACTTTCGAACACACCGCGCACTTGTTCAAAGTCAAGCATTTGCTCTTCCTTACTACCATCAGCACCAAAGCCAGTCATCGAAGACAAAGAAAATTCTTTCTTTGCATCTTCATATACCATCTTATCCAGCCATACCACAGACTGTTGCCATTGATGCACAATGTTTATAATATCCTTTGCAGTTATTGTTTCGGCATCCAGTCCGTAAAACTCCAGCATTTTTCCATACGCCCAAGTCCATTCATAGGTATAATAATTGGCATGCATTTCTGCAAAACGATCATGTATCTGATCAACAGTGTGCAAAACACCTGTTTCTATATCACTCATCAATCGCTCTATCTCTGTTTTTGGAGCTATTAAGCCAGAAATGTCAACCCATTCACCTTGTCCGATTGAAGTATCCGGCAATAAACGCTGGCGTACTTCCTCATCATTCTTAAAATGTATTTCCTCCAGACGCTTGATAACCGAATTACCCAGGAATTTATGAATAGCTGTTTCATAAAACTTGATACCTTTATTCAACGCCGAGTTTTTAATCTTTGCGCTCTGATAAGAATATGTTTCCGAAGTTTCTCCCGATACTCTTTCCAACTCTTTCAGAATACTCCGTCCTTTCATCATCTTCTGAATTGTGTATGGACTGAGCAAATTATAATTAATCTGATCCAGACGGAAAGGATCTTTACGCAAATCACGTTTCGGCCATTTCTGTGCATCACGAATTGTGCCGACGCTACGAAGATTAACCCCCGGAACCAGATAAGTCGTATTTTTATCCTCTATCAAATAAGAGAAAGGTAAATCCGATGTATCAGGATGATTGACATGACGTCCCATTACAAGTGAAAAGGCTCCGATACGTGCAGGCCAAAGGATATATGAATCCGAAGTAGTCTTAGCACCTCTTTCCAACGCTCCCTGATGAATCGGCCCCAGCTTATACATATGATTACTCTGGTTAGATCCTGAACCCGCATTCATAAATGAAAACATCCCGGCAATCAGCAAAGTAGACTTATGATGAGTCACCGTAAACGGTCCGGCGAAAATAGCACATGCTTCTCCATTTTCCTCCTGACAATTGCTGAAAAACAAAGAATCCGAAGCCGAATAATTATGTCCCATATGACAAGCCTGTCCCACAAAGCAGCGAGTCATCATCGTGCCATCCTCTATGTGCGATCCACTGGAGATAATAAAATCATCACATACCACTCCGTAACCGATATGTACTGGATCGTCAACATTACTGTTAATACTACCGTTCTTCAGTCTGCCAGCTCCCTCTATTTCACAATGGTCACCGATACGCACATTTTTAATATATCCCGAATTGACAATCGTGACGTGCGAACCTATCGTTCCTCTATCCGAAGCATGTTCGTCTGCATAAGCCTCAACCAACGCTTTCATACGCTCAGTGAGCTGCGGACGATGACGGTAAAGTGCCATAATATATGCCTGATGTGCAGAAAGACGGTCATGAATCATAACCTCACGACCTCCTGTTTCATTCAAGACAGACACCTCTACCCCATTTCCAAAACGAGATTTCCGGTCTACCAGAATAATATCTACATTCTCGATAAATGTATATGCCCCAATCTCATAGTTAGCAATGTAATTCTTTACATTTTCAATGCAACAGTTATCTCCTACTGTCACATTATGCAGAGTCACATACGATAATCCGGAATGCTTACAGATACCTCCCGGCAATGTAAATTCGTGTTCAAATACTCCCAGACACACCTTTCCGGAAAAACGAGCATGATGTACGTAGTCAGGAGTGAAACGTTCAGCCACCCGTACATCCTTCCAGTCGGAAGCCGAACAAAGCTGCGATTCCAGCCTGTTTATTTCTTCATCAGTCAGCGAACGGTAATTTATCATAATTATTCTTCATCATAAGTTTGATAAAGGAAATCATTATAAGGATACTTCTGCACATGCAACTCTCTTACTTTCTTATAAACAATTTCCTTCAGTTCATCGATATTCGTTTTATTACGAGCCGAAATAAAGATACAATTATCATTCATCTTAGCCATCCATGTATGCATAAGCTCTTCCAACGTAATATTCTCCTTCGTCTTCGGAGTCAAATCATCTTCAGCCTTTTCTACATAAGTATACGCATCTATCTTATTGAATACAATCATGGTAGGCTTTCCTCCTGCTCCTAAATCAGCAATTGTTTTATCTACCACCTGTATCTGCTCCTCAAAATCAGGATGAGAGATATCTACCACATGAAGCAATAAATCGGCTTCACGCACTTCATCCAGTGTAGATTTAAACGAATCAACCAAATCTGTTGGAAGTTTACGAATAAAACCTACCGTATCGGAAAGCAGGAAAGGCAAGTTTTCAATAATCACCTTACGTACTGTCGTATCAAGAGTAGCAAACAGCTTATTTTCAGCAAAGACTTCACTTTTAGCCAATAAATTCATCAATGTCGATTTTCCGACATTCGTATATCCAACCAGAGCAACACGAATCAAACGTCCGCGATTTTTACGCTGGGTAGATTTCTGAGTATCTATTTCAGCCAGACGCTGTTTTAATAAAGCCATACGATTCAAAATAATACGACGGTCCATTTCCAGCTGAGTTTCACCCGGTCCACGAAGACCAACAGAACCCTTACCACCTCCGGCTCCGGAACCACCACCCTGACGCTCAAGGTGAGTCCACAAACGTTGCAAACGAGGTAGCATGTATTTATATTGTGCCAATTCAACCTGTGTCTTGGCATTGGCAGTTTGTGCACGCATCGCAAAAATATCCAGAATAAGGGATGTACGGTCCAGAATCTTTACATTCAGCTCCTTTTCGATATTACGTATCTGTTTGGCAGAAAGTTCATCATCAAAGATAACCATACCCACTTCTTCTCCTTCTTCCTCCTTTTTCTGAAGAAGATATTCTTTAATTTCCTGCAACTTACCTTTACCTACGTATGTCACAGTATTGGGATAATCCATTTTTTGAGTAAAACGTTTTACGACCTCAGCTCCTGCCGTTTCTGCAAGAAAAGCAAGTTCATCCAAATATTCATTCGTTTTACGCTCGTTCTGTGTCTGGGTAATCAAACCCACCAATGCAGCCTTTTCAGTCTGCGCATCTGATATAACAAATTCTTTCATTCAGTATAGTTGTATGTCTAATTGTGGCAAATATAGCGAAAAAGCACGCACCAAGTATTTTATCAAACAAAAAATTAAAGAAACATTCATACAATAAGTATTTATCATACAGCCCCAAACATCATGCTATGTATTTTATGAAAATCATCCGAAACAATAAAACCCCGTCATCAACAGTTTAATGCCAATGACGGGGTTCTAAAATATCAGTGCTTATGCTTTAACTTAATCATCCAAATTCGGATTATTTATAATCTCTTTTTCTGGAATTTTAAATGTCAAGCGTTCATCTTTATAATCATAAGTTTGTCCAGGAAGCATAGCATCTTCTGCACAACGAGTAATACTCTTCTGGAAACGCTTCATTGTAAGCAATCCACGTCCTTCAGCCCATAATTCCAAACGCCAGTTAAAGTAAATTTCATCCAAAAGCCCTTCTTTACCCATCTGTTCTACTTTTGCGGCTGCTTCTGTATCACGCTCATCCAATAAAGCTTTCAAAGAAATTTTCGCATCAGAAAGATTATTCTCTCGTGCATTAGCTTCTGCATTTATCAAATACATTTCAGCGACACGCATATATACTTCATCGTCATACCATTCTCTGTTTCCGAAAATACGCTTGCTGTTATAGAATTTCCACCAGTTTGTCAATTCATATTGTTCTCCCTTTTCATCTGTTTCAGTAAACCATTTTTTACGAACATCTGTATCCGGTATAGAATTATACAAATTAGTATCAATCAATTTTTCACCGCCGGCATACGCATAGCTATATGTAAACAAGTCCATATGTCCCCAGAATGTAGGCAGAGCCGGAGAGTTACTTGTTGTCAGATCAATAGCCCACATCCATCCAGGAATAGAAACAGAACTAAATCCTGAATTGATAACTTCCGTTCTATTCATCAAGGTAAACTCTTTCGAATCAATCACCTCTTGAGTCAATCGAGCCGCTTCTCCATTTTCACCCATCATAAGATAAGCATAAGCCAGCATACCTTTTGCTACTGCCTGATTAATCTGGTCCTTTTGTCCTGAAGGACGTTCATATCCTTCAAGCATAGGAATAGCATCTGTCAAATCTTTAACAATCAGTTTATAAACTTCTTCTACACTTGATTTCTTTGCAACTTCCGAAGTTAATTGAGTACGATAAATAGGTATTGCTAAAGCTGTTTTATCTTCCTGATAAGGACGGGCATATAAGTTTACCAAGTTAAAATAAGAATGCGCTCTCAAAGCTTTGGCTTGTGCAAAATACACACCATTTTCTCCAGTAGGTTTCGCTTCATCACCTCCAGCAGCATCAATAATTTCATTGGCAGCTTTGATAAGACGATAGTAATATCTCCAGAATTGATAAGAGAACTGAGATGCTGTACGAGTTGAACAAGTCAAATCACCAGCCATTTCAAACCAGCCATATCCTTTCATCATAATGACCATATCTCCACTCATCAAGTCTGTTGCTATATCAACAGCTTTCTGTCCGAAGTCATCATGACCTTCTACACCACCTGTAGACATTGCAAATGTTGTAGAATAAGTACCTAATGCTTGTCCCATCAATATATTGGTATTCCATTTAGCCACTTCTTCCAAATCACCAGATGTGATATAATCCGAAGGACTTTTTTCCAAAAATGAATCTGAACATCCACTGTTTAGAAGCATCAAACTTAAAGCAGCAACCGGAATGTATTTATTTAATTTCATAAATTTCTGATTTTATTTTAGTTAAAACTGAACTTTAATACCTCCCATAATTGTACTCAATGGGCTGTATTGGCTTCTGCCTGATTCTCCTGAGTCATTATTATTATCATTGTTGACCGTATCGCTATTACCTGAAGAAGCATTAGCCACATAACCTTTACGAGCCGAAAGGAAGAACAAGTTGTCTCCAGATACATATACGCTCAGACCTCCCAGGTGCAGTTTAGAAGTAATGCTTTGTGGGAAAGTATATCCCAAACGAAGATTAGACAGGTTCAGATAAGAACGGCTAGTCAAGAAACGTGTTGAAGTAGAATTTGCATAGCTAGTATTATCAGAACCACCACCATAATTATTGGAAAGTCTAGGAACATCTGTAATATCACCAGGCTGCTGCCAACGGTTTTCAATATCTTTATGCCAATTATGCTTTCCAGCCCCATCATTATGCATTAATGCCTGATAATTATAATCGTAACCATATCCTCCCAAGCTATATGAGAATGTCGCATTCAAAGTAAATCCTTTTGCATATAAATCAAAACCAAAACCACCTTGTAAAGCAGGTATTGCTGATTTATCAACAAATTTCTTAGTTGCTTGACTCCAGTCGCTTGTCTGCTCTACTTCCAGTTTATTGATGGTTTTAGTTGATTTATAAGTTTCCATATCTGTAATCAACTCTTTAGTACCATCAGGCAATACATTATAATACTGATTATACATAGCGTATCCGGTCTGAGGATCTACACCTGCATATTCACGCATGTAGAAATCATACAAAGAATGTCCTTTTGCCCATCCATAGTAAGTGCTTAATTCCAAAGCCTTCTCTTTACCTGTAGTTTCATCAATAGGCATCTTAGTCATTTCATTCTTATAATATCCACCATTAACACGGAAATCGAATTTATAATCTTTCTTATTCAAAAGATGTGCAGTCAAAGAAAATTCTACACCCTGATTTACCAGCTCTCCATCATTAACAGGATAAGAAGCATATCCCAAAGAAGGAGCTACCTGCTTCATAAACAACATATCAGTTGTCTTTTTATGGAAATATTCAACTTCACCTTCAAGTATACCAGCAATATCAAATTCAATACCAGTATTAATAGTAGAACTTCTTTCCCAAGTTAAATCAGGATTACCTTTATAAACAAAGCTGAAAGTATAATTATCGTTCAAGTTGTTAATCTGATACAAATCTTCATATGGATAGTATCCAGCGACAACAGGACTTGTTATAAAATCCTGATTACCAAGAACACCCCAGCTCAATTTATATTTCAAATTCTTCAACCATTTGATATCTTTCATAAATTCTTCGTTAGTAATAGCCCATGCAGCTCCAATAGATCCAAATGTTCCCCACTTATGACCTTTAGCAAAACGTGAACTACCATCAGCACGAAGTGTTCCGTGAATAAAATATTTATTATCCCAGTCATAACGCAACTGACCAAAATAACTTTCAATCGCATAACCATAAGTATACGATTCCATATAATCCATTATAACAGCATTACTCCATTCTGTATTATCCGGACGAACCATTTTTGATTTAGCACCATATGATACGTTGGTTGTACTATTTGTTGATTCATGAGCAACAAAAGCATCAAAATTATTTCTTCCGAAACTTTGAGTCCATGATAAAATCTGGTTAGCAGTAAAGTTCAAATAATTCACCTGAGTTTTCACAATTTGTCCTTTACCAGCACTATCACCATAATATGGATTTGTCAATTCGTTTTCAGCCTGACCATAATACTGCAGACCAACATTAGCAGTTGCTTTGAAGTGTTTCAAGAAACGAGCCTCAAATGAAGCATTACCATTAAACTGGTGTGTCTTGATTTCATCTTTATCCAAAAGTAATGCACCAGCAGGATTAATACCAGCAGCAAACGGACGGCTATAACCGGCATTCATACCATAATCGTATTTATTTCCTCCAATGCTTGTATCTTGTACAATATTTCCGTTTTCATCACGTTCAAAAACAGGGAACAATGAAGGCATACCATTTATAAACTGGAAACCATTGTTCATATTACTATCAGACTGTCCTGGCTTATTGGTAATCATATATGCATACGATAATGATGTTGTAGCTTTCAACCAAGGGGCAATCTGATTACTCATATTGTTACGAACATTGAATCGTTCGTAATCCGAAGAAATATAATATCCTTCATCCTTCAGATAACTAAAAGCTGTATAATGGGTCATTTTCTCGTTACCACCTGAGATTTTAAGGCTAGCATCAAATTTCTGACCTGTTCTAAACAAATAATCCTCCCATTTTTCCGGAGTATATTTACGTGTAATGCCACTATAAAAACGTCCTGTAGAAGGATCAATCAACTTGTCACCATCTGCGTTCCACATATTATATATAGGAGCAATACCATTTTGTCCTCCGAACAACTGTTGTGAAGCCCATGTTGCAGCTGTAGCACGATCATATCCTTTGTTTACTTCCCCATAGCCACGTAAGCCTTCCCAAGTAAGCTCTGTAAATCTTTCCGGACTATCAATTACATCATAAAGCGGAGTCAAACGCATGTTTGCGCCATATTTAACTTCAGCATCAACACGTGTTTTACCTGCTTCACCTTTTTTAGTAGTAATCAAGACTACACCATTTGCAGCACGAGATCCATACAATGCAGTAGCAGTAGCATCTTTCAAAACTGTCATAGAAGCAATATCACTTGGGTCGATACCACTTAAATCAGCTTCAAAAGGAATACCATCTACAACATACAACGGAGAACGGCTAGAATGTGCTGAACCTAAACCACGAATACGGATACTAGCATTACTTCCAGGTTGTCCAGAAGTAGACATCACTTGTACTCCGGCAACTTCTCCAGCCAATGCTTTAGAAAGTTCAGTCGGATTCTTCAACGAGATTTGCTCTCCACCAATTTCAGTAGCTGAACCTGTAAAAGAACGTTTGGTAGCTCCTCCATAAGCAACAACCATAACTTCATCCAATTGTTCTGAATCTGAACGAAGTACAACCTTAACAGTAGGCTTGATAGTTACTTCTTGGCTTTCCAAACCAATGAACGAAACAACCAAAGTTTTTGCCGGACTAGGCACATTGTTGATTGTAAAGTTACCGTCGATGTCTGTTACAGTACCTACAGTAGTACCTTTAACTAAGACAGACGCTCCAACAACCGGCAAACCGTCTTCTTCAGAGGTGACTGTACCAGTAACCTTTGAAACTTGCGCGTTTACCAGACCTATACCTATCATCAGGAAGGTCATTAAAAGCATCAATTTTCTTTTCATAAGATTCTCTCTTAAAGTTTAACTTTGAATTAATAATTTTTCATTAATTATATTTCTCGGTCGCAAAAATAGTTAAAAATGTAATAACTGTATACTTTTCGATAGAAAAAACTCAATATAAACCTTTTATTTTAACACTTACACCACGTTTTTTACACCAAAATGCTTCTATTTTCAACTCTAAAGCATTTCACTTTGTCATTATTAAAAGCTATATAAGAAAAAAACAAAATATAGAAAATGACAATAATTTCTTTGTTATTATTACGTTTTTCTAAAAAAAACGATGGTTAATATTCAATTTCTAAGTCTATTTTTGTAAAGAGACCTATATGTTTTTTTAGACCATCAATGCATATATATTCACTAATTGTATATATAAACGCAATAAAGATTATTTAAGATAAAGATATAATACTTTCACATAATAGTTGAAAATGAAAAAGATTAAGTATCGCATAGTTTATAACCGCAAAAAACGGTTAGATAGCCAGGGAAAAGCTTTAGTTCAAGTGGAAGCTTATCTATTAGGGAAAAAAGCTTATTTTTCTACTCATATTTATATTAAACCCGACCAATGGAATAGTCGTAAATCAATAATTTGCAACCATCCCCATGCTGAAGAATTAAATTACATGTTAGAAGAATTCATATTGAATTTGCAAATGCGTGAGATAAATGCTTGGAAACAAGGAAAAGAAATTTGTTTGGAATTACTAAAGGAAATGGAAGAAAAAACAAGTTCCGACAATAAAATAATTTCTTTTGGTAGAAAATGGATAGAAAATTCCCCCATACGCAGTAGTACAAAAAATAATTTGTATACCACACTTACCCTATTAGAAAGTTTTGCTCATGAGATTACTTTTAAACAGATGGATTACAAACTTTTATTATCATTCGAGCAATTTATGAAGAACAAAAAATTAGGAATAAATACCATCGCAAAACATTTACGACATATAAGAACGATTATAAATGAAGCTGTCCGTCAAGGAATTATAGCTAAAGAAGATTCACCATTTACAGAATATAAGATAAAAACAACAGAAAGCCACCATACATACTTATTACCAGAAGAATTGGATAAGTTAGAACATATCAATCTTTCCAGAAAGAAGAATACACTTCGCCATACTCTCGACGCATTCTTATTTTGCTGCTATACAGGCTTACGCTATTCTGATTTTATAAGCATGAAAAAACAAAATCTTATTCAAACTGATAAAGAATTATGGCTGGTTTTCAAATCACAAAAAACAGGAACTGTCACTCAACTTCCCCTTGGCTATTTATTTCAGGGAAAAGCTATCCGCATTTTATATCATTATCCAGATATAGAAGAATTTTTTCATATAAAGCCTAACGCTTCGGTTAATAAAGAATTAATTCGTATAGGAAAACTAGCAGGAATAACAAAACATTTTTCTTTCCATACAGCACGTCATACGAATGCTACCTTATTAATATATAAAGGTGTACAGCTTTCTACCGTGCAAAAACTATTAGGACATCGTAATATAAAAACAACCCAAGTTTATGGTGAAGTACTACCGCAAACGATAATCAAGGAACTAAAAAAATGCAAGTTTTGATTAAACAAGTAAATGTAGAATGTATAATAGAAGAATTAACCTAACAACAAATAGGTAGAAAATCAAAGTATACCATTAGACAAAAGTACACATTGCATCTAGATATATTATCAGAATCTACATGAAACTGTTTTTATTATATGTATCAGTTTTCCCAAAACTGCCTATTAGTTTAGTCCGGCAAAAACTTTGGTTGTATTTAGAACCTCATAACAACCAAAAACAATCAGAAATATCCAAACGTAAATCTTTAATTACCAACACATTCTATAAATTAACACTTTTCGGCTGCTTTTTGTCGCTTCCCAAATTTCCACATATTTTTGATACATATTTCTGACGTGGAGAATTTGCGGAGCTTATTTTTTGTCATATCGTGCAGGTAGTTGACAAGGGTTTACAACCATTTACGATAAGCGACAAAATCCGCACCGATATGCAGCAATAGTCACATCGTGCAGAAAGGCGACAACGGTTGACTGCCGTTTACACCCGTTTACCACTTCGGAGATACATAGTTGAAGAAATGAACGAGTAAACGATAAAGCAGTATGAGTACAACCAAAAAATGCCAATTTTGTGGCAAGCCCTTTGTAACCCGGAGCGGTATGCAAAGGTATTGCAGCGAGGCTTGTCAGGCGGAAGCCAAACGAGCCAGAGTGATGCAGAAGAACAACCTCTTCAAAGTCGCCCAACCCTTGATGAAGATACAGCATCAGGAGTATCTCACCTTTTCCAAAGCAGCCATCCTCATGGGCTGTTCCCGACAGTACATTTACAAACTCGTAGCTCTCGGCAAGCTGAAAGCCTCACGCATCAGCAACCGCATGGCATTCATCCGCAGAGCCGACATCGAGCAGATGTTGGAGGGCAATCCCTATCACCGCATCCTGCCCGGCAGCACCTTCGTACCGAGAAAGTCCGCTTCATCATCCCTACCAACCAAAAGAGAAATAAGGGAAAAGGAAAGCGATGAAGTGTTGGACTTCTATTCGGGCGAGGAGGTGATGACCCTTTTTAAGGTAAAGCAGTCGTGGCTTTACACTTCCGCCAAGCGCAACCATATCCCCATCTGCCGTATCGCAGGAAAGAACTATTACAGCAAGAAGCATATAGATGAGTTTTTCGGTGTCGCTGTCGATATAAGCGGAATTACCGACTGGCTCCAGACCGAGGAGGTGGAAGAACTGTTCGGCATGAAGCCGACCGCACTCCGTGCCTTCACCTACCGCCATAAGATACCCACCAAAAGAGAATACGGACGTACCTATTACTCCAAATCCCATCTGGACGAACTCCGCAGAACCGACCTCGTGAACGATGAACGCTACTACACCGTGGAGCAGGTGCAGCAGATTTACGGGCTTTCCTCTGCCAATATCTGCCATATCGTCAAGGTGAAGCATATCGAGAAGATAAAGGTCGGTGTGAAAAACCTGCTTTTGCGTTCCGATGTGGAGCGTGTCATGGCAGAAAGGAACAAACAACCGTGAAAAACCTATTTTATCGAGAAATTATTTCAAAATGGAGTATCGTGGAGGTATTCACGGATATTTCACGTTGTTCCTTTGCGGCAGATAACTCGGAAACACCACCGAAAATGTTTAACTTCAAAATTATATTGATATGAGTAAATGCAAGACAGTGACCTTGCGTAAGCGCAAGATTAAGAACGGGACACAGTATTCACTATGTTTGGATTACTATCCCGGCTACCGTGACAACATTACCATGAGGGTGATTACACGTGAAGCCTTGGGGATTTACATCTTCGCCAAACCTGCCAACCAGCAGGAGCGGGATTTCAACACACGCATGATGAAAAAGGCTGCCATCCTACGTAACCAGCGTTATGAAGCCATCTTCAACGAGAACAACGGCTTCTTTGACAAGTCCAAGATGAAAGGCGATTTCCTTGCCTATTTCAAGGGCTTGGCAGACCGTAAAAACATCAAGTGGCAGCACGTTTACAAGCACTTTGAAAGGTTTGTGAACGGCAAATGCACCTTTGAGGAGGTGGATGTGGACTTGTGCCGCAAGTTCATGGAGTACCTGCTGAGTGCGCCTCAGACTATCCACACCAATCAAAAGTTGCATATCAACTCCGCAGCAGGTTATTGGTCAACATTCCGTGCCGTGCTTCACACAGCCTACCGTGACAGGAAGATAAAGGAAAACCCCAACGGTTTCTTAGACCGTATCGAATGCATTCCCACCATCAGGGAACATTTGAGCCAAGAGGAACTGATACGGCTTGCCGAAACACCTTGTGAGGAAGAGGTACTGAAAAAGGCTTTTCTTTTCGCCTGTCTTACGGGATTGAGGAAGAGCGACATCAGGCAACTCACGTGGCAGCAGATACAGCCATACACCAACGGCAGGATGTTCGTTACCACCCGTATGCAGAAGACAAAGGAAATAGTGCATAACCCTATCAGTGATGAAGCCTACGGACTGTTGGGAGAACGTGGAGAGGGGCTAATCTTTGAGGGCTTCAAGGATAAAATGCTGCAAGGACCACTCCAACGCTGGCTCTCTGCAGCAGGAATAACCAAGAAAATCACTTTCCATTGCACAAGGCACAGCTTCGGAAGCCTGCACGTGGAAATGGGAACGGATATGGCTGTAATCCAAGCCTATCTCGGTCATAAGAACATTACCACCACACAAATCTATTCCAAGATAGCAGCGCAGCAGATGTGTCAGGTAGTGGACAAGATAACCCTGAAACGCAAAGAGGCATAAACACTTCCATTGACGGATATTCAGAGGGGCGGTTATTGCTTTGTGTGCTTTAACCGCTCCTCTGTTTTTGGCTTGATGCCACCCCTCAGAGTATGAAACTGAGTATGATATGATGACATTTCGTGAAATACATTGAAAAAGACCGTTCTAACCGCAAATAACGGGCAGTAATTGGGAAAAATAGCATTAACTTTGCACAAAACAAAAAATAGGAACAATCAATCTCTCAACGAAATATGGGATCATCAGTCAAGGACAAATACATTATCTTGGGCTTTGTCGGCTTCGCCATCGTCCTAATATCTTCTTTCGCCACGCTGGTCATTGCGGACAATTTCAACCAAGACAACTTTGTCAGATGGATAGTGTTCGTATGCTGCAATCTGTTGGGATGGCTGCTCTATCTCTCCTGTCAGACACTCATCTTTGATACATACGAAATCTACAAAATCAAGTTTGGCAAGAAAGAAACGGTTGCCGAAGCCATAGAGGTACAGGAAGAACTGCCACAAAATACGCTTGAAGAAACTACATCTGTACCTGCATCTACATCAGCTCCTGAGCCTGTACCCGAACCAGCCCTGATAAAGGAAGATCCACCTATCCAAGCACATCCGATAGAGCTTACCATCGCCCCGGATCTACATGCGAAGAACCGTGCCGATTATGCAAACAGAGAACAACGGGAAAAGGAAGAACGCATCCGCATGGTCATGGAGTATTGTCACTTCTATCTGCCCCGCATTGCCGACCAAGAGACCGTAAACCATATCTGTGCTGAGGTGGATAAGTGGATGAATCTTCATACATATACTCCCAAGCCCATACCGAACCCACTTACTAAAGACATCAACAACATTCCGCTCCGGCATTTCGTGTGGAATATCTCCGAGCGTTTCATGTATAAGAAATACTACAACGGGGACAACCGTGCCGGTTTCATCAAAGCCCTTTTCCCGAAAGCGTTTGCCGATACAGACACATCAACCATCAAGAACTTCAAGGTTGAGCCGTTAAAGACGGAAATTCCCATTGACGAACCCGAAAATGGCAAACTTGATTTCCACTATCCCGAGGATTACGTGCGGAATTAGGATAATCACGACACCAACGACAAACATCCGGTAATTCATAACCGCCTGTTTTACATTGCTTCCCGAGTAATTTTGCCCGTCATTTATGGCTGGGCTTAATTATTCGGGAATTATTTTGCAATGATGTATCGTGGAGATACTCACGGATATATCATTGCTGTCCTTTGCGCCAAGTCTTACAAAAGAGACGAGTACGCGAATGGAAAAAACAATCCTTACTTTCAACGACCTCCCCGAGGTTGTCGCTCAGCTTCGAGACGAAGTGATGAGCCTTAGAAGCCTGCTCACCGAGCAGCGCAGTGTGAACAACGCCAAGACGGTGGACACCCACGTGCCCATGTCAGTGGACGAGGCAGCGGAATATCTGGGCATCCCCAAGGGTACACTCTACATGAAACTGTCGGAAGGGACAATCCCTGCCACCAAGCCCGGCAAACGCTATTGCCTTTACCGTGACGAGCTGGACAAGTGGCTGGAAACCGCCCGAAAGAATCCCGTGCCGTTGTCCGATGAGGAACTGAACAAGTCCTTATCCTCTTCCCACCGTCGCAAGCCCAACCCTCGTAACTGGTGAATGATATGGAAGAGGATAAGAACTATATCAACCTGATACGTGGCGACCTCACAAAAGCATCCCGAGCGCATAACGGTATGCCCGACAGTATAGGCATGATGAATATCAAGACGGCAAACCAAACCATTCTTGAAGCATCGTTATTGCCTACACCCCGTGCGCTGTGGGACAGCTTTTGGTACGAGGGGGAACTCTCCTGCTTGTTTGCCGATTCCAACGTGGGCAAGTCCATCCTTGCCGTACAGATAGCCGACCGCATCGCCCGAACCGACAATGTCCTGTACCTTGATTTTGAACTGTCCGAAAAGCAGTTCCAACTCCGCTATACCAACGAGCATGGAGAGCTCTACACCTTTCCCGACAAACTCTATCGGGTGTCTATTGACTGCAACCAGCTTTTGGATGCCGACTTTGAGGAAGCTATCATAGGCGGCATTGAACAGATGGCTGTGCAGACCGACTGCAAGATTTTCATCATTGACAATCTTACCTACCTGTGTTGCGCCATGGAGAAAGGCGATGCCGCAGGACGGATGATGATTCAGCTGAACAATCTCAAAAAGAGATATGCGCTTTCCATCCTTGTCCTGGCACATACGCCCAAACGCTCTTTGGATTGTCCCATCACGTCCAACGACCTTGCCGGAAGCAAGCGGCTATACAACTTTTTTGACAGCGTGTTCGCCATCGGCAAGAGTGCGCAAGACAGCGGACTTCGCTATGTGAAGCAGTTGAAGGTGCGCTATGGCACATACTCATACGATGCGGAGAATGTAATCATCTATGAGATTGAGAAGGTTGATGCCTTCTTGCAGTTCGTGCATAGAGGGTACTCAACGGAAAAGGAACATCTGAAGAAGTTGGGTGACAACGAATCAAACCAACGGGATAGCCAAATCCTGCAACTCTCCCAATCGGGCAAGTCCGTCAGAGAGATTGCCTCACAGGTGAATTGCGGAAAATCCACTGTTAGCCGGATAATCCAGCGCAGCAAAGAGAGTAAAGATACAGGTGTCCCAAGTGTCCCACTGTCCCAACCCTTAGAATGTGGGACAATGGGACAGGATGGGACAGCCGAAAACCAACCATCAAAAACGGATTAAGCTATGGGCAATTATTCGTTACAGAAGTACAAAGGGATGGGAACCCGGCATACTTGTCCCCAATGCGGGGACAGGCATTCTTTCGTCTATTACGTGGACGAGAACAATGTGCCGTTGCATCCATCGGTCGGCAGGTGCAACCATGAAAGCGGTTGTGGGTATCACTACACTCCGAAAGAGTATTTCCAAGACCATCCCGAACACAGCACAGCCAATGGTTTCTCTTTTGACAGGCAAAGAGTGGAGCAGACGAAAGAAAAGCAGCATAGCCAGCCAGTAGCTATCGGTTGCATTCTCCCTCACTATGTGGAGAAATCCCAAAGCGTGAGCAGTAATTTCTTCCGCTTCCTCTCCACACTCCTTACTTCCTATTATGGCAGCAGGACGAAAGAGGTGTTGAAGCGGTTGTTGGAGGAATACCGTTTGGGGGCTACCCGTGACGGCTCTGTTATCTTTTGGCAGATAGACAAGACGGACAAGGTGCGCACGGGAAAGGTGATGCAGTACAATTCTGAGGACGGACACCGTATCAAGGGAGGGCAGACATCGGCAGTAAACTGGATACACAGCATACTGAAAAAGCAGCGTGTGTTGGCAAAGGATTGGCAACTCTCCCAATGCCTTTTCGGGGAACACCTGTTGAAAATCCATCCCGACAAGGTGGTGGTCTTGGTGGAATCCGAGAAGAGTGCCGTTATCGGTTCTGCCATCTTCCCCGATTATGTATGGCTGGCAACGGGCGGCAAGAGCCAGATGCGAGAAGAAAAACTCCGTGTACTGACAGGAAGAACCGTGCTTCTTTTCCCCGATGCGGACGGATATGCCGAGTGGAAACAACGAGCCGAAAGCATGACCTTTTGTAAAGCACTGGTGTCTGACATCATCGAAATAAACGCCACCCCGAAACAGAAAGCTAACCACATCGACATAGCCGATTGGATCATCTTTCAGATACGGGATGGCAAGCTCATGAATACCGCCAACCACTTGGTCGAGGCTGAGAAAATCCTCCAGCGGATGATAGAGAAAAATCCCGTCCTGCAAAAACTGATAGACGATTTAAATCTTGTGCTGGTCGGTGCATCCACAATCGGCAGTGGTGATGGAAACCCTCCATGACGGAATAAAGCGGAAGCCGTAGGATGTAAGTAACGGAAAGAAGTGCTTGCACTCTTATAGCCCACTATAACTACACGCTCCGCTTACGTAGTTGTGGGCTCTCCCGAGGGGATTAGGGCTTTGCCCTAATAACCCACAAGGCTTTGCCCTTGACCCACTCAGGGCGTTCACCCCTGAGAACCCCGAGCAAAGAGTGACCCTCTCTTTGCAATCTCCGCTTATGGGTTACGCCCCTAAGAACCCTCGTACAAATGAGGCATTAACCTATGCCGAATACAGCCGAAGGTCACTAAAAGTAACCCCTGCGGTTATGAGCGTAGCAAATGAATTTAGTCAAACAATCCAAATCAAATTTTAAGAAAATGGCAACAAAATCAAGCATACATATCAAGTCCTGCAATGTCAAATCAAGTGGAGCTCACAACCGAAGAACTGCCGAGTATATGCGTAATATCGGCGAGTCCAGAATCTACATCATGCCTGAACTCTCTGCCGACAACGAGCAGTGGATAAATCCCGGCTTCGGCAACCCCGACTTGCAAGCGCACTATGACCACATCAAGCGGATGGTTAAGGAAAAGACTGGCCGTGCCATGCAGGAGAAAGAGCGTGAGCGCAAAGGCAAGAACGGTAAAATCATCAAAGTGGCAGGATGTTCGCCCATCCGTGAGGGCGTACTTCTCATCAGACCGGACACTACACTGGCAGATGTGCGCAAGTTTGGCGAGGAATGTCAACAACGTTGGGGCATCACTCCGCTTCAAATCTTCCTGCACAAGGACGAGGGGCATTGGCTGGGCGGACAGCCCGAAGCCGGGGACAAGGAAAGTTTTCAAGTGGGTGAAAAGTGGTTCAAACCGAATTACCACGCACACATCGTTTTCGATTGGATGAACCACGATACAGGCAAGAGCCATAAGCTCAATGACGAGGATATGGCGGAAATGCAGACCTTGGCTGCCGACCTCCTTTCCATGAAGCGAGGTCAGTCCAAAGCCGAGACAGGCAAGGAACATTTAGAGCGTAACGACTTCATCATCGAAAAGCAGAAAGAAGAGATGAACCGTCTCAATGCCACAAGGCTGTACCGGGAGCATCAGTTGGAAATTGCAAACCAAAAGATGCAGGAAACGGAGGGTGTCACCAATGCTCTCATAGAACAAGCCCAGCAAAAGCAACGGCAGAGTGAAGAACTTGACAGGGCTATCAGCGAGAAACGCTCCAAACTGAACAAGGAGAAAGGAAGCGAACTTTTGGATGCCGCTGTCGGTTGGGCAACAGGCAGGTCTAAGGCTCTGAAAAACGAGATAGAGGATTTGCGTGATGAGATTTCCACTCATGAGGAAACCATTGAGCGGTTACAAGGAAAAATCCAAACGATGCAAAGCGACCACCACCGGGAACTGATGAAGCTGGAGGCAAAGCACCAATCCGAACTGAACCGCAAGGATTCGGAGCATACGCAGGAGACCACAAGACTTAAAAATCGGATTGCATGGCAGAACCATATTATCAGTAGCCTTAGTTTCCTGCTGCTCAAAACGAGCGACATCTTCCGCAAGGCGGTAAACAGTATCATCCGTTTGGCAAAGGATTATTACAAGCCCCGTTTTGATGCGGAACAGGTGTCGGACATCAAGGGTACGCTTGACCTGTTCGGGGATGACAAGCAATCGCATCGGGCAGCAGGGGATTTCCTATATCTTACCGCCAAGCAAAAAGGGAATTTGGATAGCCGGGAGCAAATTAAAGTCAGACGGGAAGTCAATATCGTGGTGGAGGGAGATTATGACCAGCAACAAAAGAAAGGATTTTCAATGAAAAGATGACCAAATGATAATAGAGGTATTCGTATTCCAATATTGGAAAATATGAATACCTCTTGTGGTGGGATAAACATTGATACCCAAGTTGCTTGTAATGGGCACTATATGAATAAACTTGACTCAATAGAATTTATGTCTGTTCTGTGAAGAGTTGCATTAATCTCTTTTCCAAATTCTATAACCATATTGCCTGCATATTTATCTACTATAAACGACGACTTATGCTGATAATCAAAGTGTTCTTTTATTATATCATTAATACCTTTGTCTTTACAGCCATATCCTATAATAATTAATTTGTCTGCTTGTCTTAGATTTTTCTTGAACCTCTTAAATAGTTTCCTAAACAATAATGGCTCGTTATAACGTTGCATCTTGGATGTTGTACCTGTCAAAAAATCAGCATGATATTCAAAAGGAGAAATATCATATCCTATTTTTGATTTTCGACTTTTCATTATGTCACCAGCTCCCATTCCCCATTTTATCTTGACGTACTTTTCTGGCATCATAAAGCCATTTTCAACATCTCGATAAAAAGGCACATAATCAAGGCTACCATGAAGTTTAAATAAACGTATAGGAGTATTATATCTATTCGTATATCTCTCCAGACGACAATGATATGTTCGATTATCAAGCATTAACTTTCCATAATATTCAGAACCATATTCATCGAAGCCATCGGAAATGACACCATTTATATAGAGAGTATTATTAAATGATTCGAATAACATATCATGGTTTAATGTATGCACATTTACTATGTATTCACGGCTTAATTGAGATAAATAATTGAGAAAACCATTATAGCCCTCAACGTTATTAATTTTAAATGGTTCATCATCATAACGATTTTTCCCGTTTCGGTCTTTAAGTAAATGTTCCGCCATCTGATTATAAATATGCGGTACATTAAATAAGTAGTTTTCGAAACTTTCAAATTCACTCAGTAGGTCGTCACATAAAACTTGGTAGCGTTTTTCTTTTACTTCGTCCGACTTAATAAAATCATAAAATAACTCATAGTCAAACTCACCATTATGGGCTATTGCATATTCTTTTATTAGCCGTTTGCAAAATATAAAATATTTCTGATGGGCATTATATACTCCTTCGGTTTGAAATTGCGGCTTTTGTCCTTCTGTAGATATTGCCAATTCACCAGAAGGTGAAAAATCAATATCTTTATCATCAAAATTTAGCAATCCATCATTCATGTCATTCCCTATAGGATAACCTTTGGGAGCAGAAAATCCAGCACCCAAAAGAATGGAAATAGATTTTCTACCAACTAATGGAGTTTCTTTAATTTGCTCATCACCTAAATCAATATCCCAGTTTTTCATATTTATCTGATTTTAATTCCATAAAATTTCCAGTCACTATCAACCGATTCTATTAAATCTATTGACGTTACAGCATCCGGGATTGGAGGAAAATATAACGTAAATGTAATATTTTGTCCAGCATATGAAAAATATGTTTTTTCTGGAGCAATTTGAATACCATCTGTTCTTGTCAGAGTATATCGAGTTCCATTCGCCAATATATATGTATTTCTATCTATATTACACCATTGGTAATAAGAGTTTCCTGATTGGTTATTACTTGTGATTTCGATAGCAGTATAATCCTTTGCTAATTTTACACGTTCTATTTTTACTCTTTCAGCTGTAGTTCTACTAACTGTAGGGTTTTCTATTGTTCTTGTAGAAGTAGAAGATGATGGATTTATTGAATAATTAGAACTACCACTTGTATTTGAACATGTAATCATAAATACATAATTCTTCAAACTTTTTACTTTTTCCGTCAGTGGTAGTCCTGCAATTTGATTATTATTTGGTAATACAGAAGTAGAAATTGAACTTTCAATCAGATTTTTTAAATAAGATGTTTTAATCGCATAGCCAACATTTTCTGCACCCTTATGTTTGGCATTTACAATACCAATGAGATCTCCTTTGTTGTCAAACAAAGGACCACCGCTATTGCCAGGTTGAATAGGTGCTGAAATCTGATATAAAGACACATCGCCTTGAAATCCTGTTTTTGAGCTTATTACTCCTGTCGTTAATTTTATTTCATCTCCCATAGTACTGGTCAAAGGATAGCCTAAAACAAAAACTTCTTCGCCAACATCTGAAATAGATGTTTTAACATTATAAGGTATAGTGCCAAAGGCATTAAAACGATTGTCGGAAATCTGTAATAATGCAAGATCATTGTATTTATCTGTAGCGATAATAGTAGCATTATATTGGGACGTAAAGTCGCCTTTTATTCCTTGAACAGATATTGACTTTGCATTTTCTATTACATGATAATTCGTTACAATATAGCCATTATTAAGAGCGAATCCTGTTCCAGACCATTCTTCCTTTTCAGAAGCAAGGTTCCCATTTTTAGATGATGTTGGATACATTTTAAGAAAAAATGTTTCATCCTTATCGATAATTGTTTTCATACTTCCACCATCAAAAATTATATAGCAATCAGGATTTGAAGTTTTATCAGCCATATACCAATCAGCCTTAAAGAAACCACTTGTAGCACTAGAACGCAAAACAGCCTTTGTGTCTCCAACCTGCCACCATGACATCCGTTCCTTACTCCCAAGATAAATCAGACGATATTCTCCGTTTTGCTTTATACATCCAAGTTTATAACCTTGTTCATCAGCCCCTTCGTATATACCGCAAATACCATCATTGTTATTATCGGCATTTTGTTTTACTGTATATTCTGACCACGAAGTACCTCCTGTTCTTGGATTATTTAATTGGTAATTACTAAAACCATATCCATGAGCTCCAGAATAAGTACCTTTGTCTTTAAGCGTAAAATTAGTCACACCAGGAGGTATTTTCCCCGCAAATATCATTGTGTAATAGTATTTTTCTCCTTTCTTTACGTTACTCCATCCCCAATCTCCAGAAAAAGGTCTTTTATCAACAAAGGTTTCACCATTTTCCCTGCGCTCAAAACCTAAAATCGGAAGTTCCATATCAGCGCCAATAATGATATATGTATTTTGGCTTGTCCAATAATTCATGCGAGAGCGATTTTTTGTAGGGATTAATTCTACTGTAACTCTAGTATTATTTTCGTAAATAGCAACAGAGTATAGAGCTGCCGTCTCATTTTTTGATTGAACTTTATTACGACCATAAAAATATGTTGTGACTTGTGCATGAGCACCACTCAAGGCAAACAACACTACCATCAATGTAAAACAAATTCTACGCATATATAATTTTTAATTATCGAATTTAGAGAAAAGCGTGAACCGTATGCCACACTCTCAACTTGAAGGTCGTAGGAAACCATAGATGCAGATGTAACAATAGCAGCCCACGCTATATGCGTGAGAACCACTATGCTATCCTTGCATCTAATTTGAAAATTTCCTACGTTTTCAAGTACAAGATAAGCATAACGCTTCTTTCTTTTCTAGTATGTCTCGGAAAAAGTTACCTCAATCCGAATACAAAAATAGTGAAAACATTTGGAAGATAACAATGTAAGATGAAAAAGTTTGCTTGTTTTTCATTTTTCTCTTGGTAGATTAAGAATAATAGATTACCTTTGCATTAACAAATCCCGCCCGCTTCCCGTAAGATTAGCGTACCCAGCGGGACATTTTTTATTTATGGGAGTTAGATATACACATCAAGCCATAACCACAGAGCAGCAAATTGACATTCTCAAAGAAAGAGGTTTGCTCATTAATGATGTTGAACAAGCTATTGAAGTTCTTGACACCATCAGTTATTTTCGTCTTGCAGGGTATTGGCGACACTTTGAAGTCGACCGTTTTACTCATCAATTCAGAGAAGGCAGTAGTTTTGTTGATATTATAGACCTTTATGCTTTTGACAAACAACTCAGAGTTTTATTGTTTACTGCCATACAAACGATAGAAGTTTCCGTTCGCACAAAAATAATCAAACACCTTGCCATTCAATTTGGAGCATTTTGGTTTATGGATTCGAACTATGCCACCAATGAGACTCGTTTCGCAGCGAACTTGGCTGTCATCCGTAAGGAGGTATCTCGCTCACACGATGATTTTATTACAGAGCATTTTCGCAAGTATAGCGAACCAGATCTGCCTCCTGTATGGAAAACGTTGGAAGTGATCTCAATGGGGACACTTTCCAAACTCTATGCTAATTTCTCGGATTCTGCAACGAAACATGCTGTGGCAAGAGAGTTCGGTTTGAACCATCACAAATTTCTGAGAAGTTGGCTGGAATGTCTTGCTGTGCTTCGTAATTGTTGTGCCCATCATTCAAGGTTGTCAAACCGAGTCTTTCCTGTCAAACCAATGATGCCTGAGCGTATGCCTTACACTTGGATTACGGGGTTTACGTTTCGTGAGCAAACTCTTTATCCACAATTATGCTATGTAGTGTATTGGCTCAACTCCATTTCTCTTAATAACACTTTCGTAGCCGATTTCAAACAACTTCTGGTCAATCACCCATCAGTCAAACCTCATTTGTTAGGATTTCCTTATAATTGGGAGCAAGAACCTTTGTGGAGATAATGAATATCTGTCTAATAAAGGTCATCTACGAAAACAAGGAACAATTTCAAACAAAATGTAGTAACTTCGCAGTGGCTTATAAAATGAGCCTAAATAGATGTGGAATATAGAAGACAAATTGCACAAAAAAGAAGAAGCAGCTTATATTGGAGTTAAGAATCAATAAAAGCGTTAAATCTTCACCCTTTAGAATGTACCATTAAAAGTTACGACCATATTTCTGACTTATTGCTTGCAAATTATTGAGTAATAACCGGTTGTAAATACTATCGTTGTTTCGTTCATTGGTTTGGAAACCCAAGAAGTAACAATTAAACCTACTGTTAATGTCGTACTTCGCTCAGATGCAGAACAATTGGATGAAGTTGTTGTAACAGCAATGGGTATAAAAAGATCGGAAAAAGCATTAGGCTATTCCGCTACTTCGGTAAACGGTGAAAAGATTTCTGCAAGCCGTACTTCAGATGTAATGTCCAGCCTTGCAGGTAAGGTTGCCGGTGTACAGATTTCTGCCACATCCTCCGACCCAGGAGCATCAAACTCTGTTATCATCCGTGGTGTAAGCTCATTAAGTGGCAGCAACCAACCTTTATATGTTGTTGATGGAGTACCTTTGGACAACTCATCTGTATCTTCTAGCGATGGGTTGAATTCAGGGTTCGACTTTGGTAATGGTGCTAATGCTGTAAATCCAGATGACGTAGAAAACATGACTATCCTGAAAGGAGCTGCTGCTACAGCCTTGTACGGTAGCCGTGCAGCCAATGGTGTAGTAATGATTACTACAAAAAGCGGTAAAAAAGGTAAAGGATTAGGAATTGAATACAATGGTGGTGTTCAATGGTCTTCTGTTTTACGCATGCCTGAAATGCAGAATGAATTTGGTATGGGATGGAGTGGATCACATACTACGCTAGAAAATGGTTCTTGGGGACCACGTTTTGACGGTTCAATGCAGTTGTATGGTAACGTATATAACAATTCACAAAAGATAAAACCTTATGTCGCTGTAGAAGACAATATGAAAAACTTCTTCGATACAGGTTTCAGATACAATAATAGTTTATCTTTCAACGGAGCTACAGATAAAAGTACCTACTTTGTATCATTCTCACAAATCAGTGATGATGGTATTATTCCTACAGATGCAGACTCATATAATAAGTATACTTTCTCAGGAAGAGGTAGTCATAAAATTGGTAATCTGACATTTAGTACTTCTTTGAACTATGCATATCAGGATAATAAGTTTGCAACAACAGGTCAGGGACTGTCAATGGCTAATTCTCTATGGCAGACTCCACGAGATATTAATGTAGAAAGCCTAGCCGATTTGAATGATCCATTCAATACTCCGGGATATTATTATACTCCTTACGGCGTTATGAACCCTTATTATATATTGGAACATAATTTAAACACTTATAATTCTGAACGTTTTTATGGTAAGTTCCAATTAGATTATGATTTCTTGAAATACTTTAAGTTTACATATCGTATGGGTTTGGATTCTACAACAGGACAAACTGAATATGGAGCAGAAAATCTGTACGCGTTATATTATGAAGGAACTCCTAATGGAGAAGGTATGGGAGCAAGTAGCCCGTTTGCCGGTCAATACGGAGAATATAGCATCATGACGACTCGTCGTCGTGAAATCAACCAAGACTTCTTGTTATCTTTTGACATGCCAATCAACGATTTTCATGTAAATGCATTGGTCGGATTCAATGGAAACGAACGTAAATACTCTTATCAAAAATCAGCAGTAAACAACCTGACCATTCCTACTTGGTTCAATCTGTCAAACTCATCACAGACTCCAACTGTAACTCAATATAGCGAACTCCGCCGTTTAATGGGTGTATTCGGACAGTTTGAAGGTTCATGGAAAAACATGTTGTATTTAACAGTAACAGCTCGTAACGACTGGTCATCTACCTTACCTAAAGGAAATCGTGATTTCTTCTATCCTGGTGTTACTGGTAGTTTCATTTTCAGCGAACTTTTAAATGACGAAATAAAAGACATCATTACTTTCGGTAAAGTACGTGCCAGCTGGGGTAAAACAGGTAACGATGCTGATGTATATATGTTAAGCCCAGTATACGGTTCAGCTCAATATTCCATTCCATTTGGTTATCTGAAGTTCCCATTAGGTGGAGTAAACTCTTATACATTAGGAAATATTTTAGGAAGTAATACTTTAAGTCCAGAAATGACAACCGAATACGAATTCGGATTAAATATGGCTTTCTTCAATAATCGTCTTTCTTTCGACGCTGCTTATTACAATCGTAATTCTGATAAACAGATCATGTCTTTAAGCATGGATCCAGCAACAGGATATGGTTCTCAAAATATCAACTTAGGTAAGATCAGCAATAAAGGTGTCGAATTATTAGTAAGCGGAACTCCTATCCAAACTAGAGATTTCAGTTGGGATGTTACAGTAAACTTTACCAAAAACTGGAGTAAAGTTGTAAGCTTACCAGAAGAACTGGGAGGTGAAACAGTTATATATGGATTGAACGGTAGTACTAGTATGTATGCAATTGTAGGACAACCATTAGGTGTATTCAAAGCCGAAGCTGTAGAACGTGATCCGCAAGGCAGAATCGTAGCTGATGCCAATACAGGTCTGCCAGTTGCAGCAGCAGAATTTGCTACTTACGGTGATATGAATAACCGTTATCAGATGGGTGTTTCTACCACACTTACTTACAAAGGTGTATCATTAAGTGCTGATTTTGATATTCGTCAAGGTGGTATCATGTATTCAAAGACAAAGAATACTCTTTACTTCACAGGTAATGCAATACAAACAGCATACAACGACCGTAATACATTCATTATTCCCAACTCTGTAAATAAGGTTACTAATGCTGATGGCAGCATCAGTTATGTAGAAAATACAACACCTGTTTCAAGCGCAGATATCTGTAACTACTATTACGACCCTATGGGAGGTATTGGTGGAGAAATCGATTTAATAGACAAATCATATGTTAAGTTGCGTACTGTTGTGTTAAGCTGGGATTTACCAAAAAAATGGTTAGCTAAAACTCCGCTACAAGGGGTTCGTATTTCAGCATACGGAAATAATCTCTTTATCTGGACACCATCAAGCAACACATTTATCGACCCAGAAACAACATCATTTGGTAACGACCTGTCAGGTAATTACGGTGAATACTCTTCAAACCCAACTTCACGTAACTTCGGTATCAACTTAAATGTGAAATTCTAACGATTAAAAAGAAGTTTATATATGAAAAAATTAGCATTATATACCTTATTAATGGCAAGTTTATGCACAAGCTGTGACCTTGACATTAATGAAAATCCCAACTACCCAAGCAATGAGCAAATGACGCCAGACTTGATTTTTCCTTCTGTTGAAGCAGGTATTGCAGCTGCTGTAGGAGGAGAAATTCATAACTATGCGGGTTATTTTGCACAGTATTATGAACAGAATCCAGAACAAAGCCAATACATAGAAATCAGTCAGTATATGTTCAATGAGTCTTCACAGCTGATGGACTATTCATACCGCATTATTTATGCAGGGGCACTGATGGATGCTCAAGAAGTTCTAGAAAAAAGTACAAACCCTGCTGACCGTTTTGCTACAACAGTATTGCGTGCATATGTCTTACAGGTAATGGTCGACAATACTAACGAAGCTCCATATAGTGAAGCGTTAAAAGGTAACTCAGTCAGCAATCCGAAATGGGATAACGGAGAAGATGTATACAAAGGTGTATTGGCAGAAATGGATGCAGCAGAAGCAGCTTTGACAGATAATGCATCTATGGATAGCCAAGATCTGATTTTTAACCGTGATATGAAACAATGGAAAGGATTGGCTAACGCATTACGCTTACGTATGTATCTGCGCTTCATAGATGCAGGAGTAGATGCTGCTACCTATACTGAAAAAGTAAAAACTTTAGTAGCAGAAAATAATTTCTTTACTGGTGATGCTGCATTTACAGGTTTCGCAGACGAAACATCAAAACGTAATCCATGGTATGAAACGAATGCAGTAAATACACCGGGTAACCAGTGTGCAGCTTATCCGATCGTAGCTTACTATCAGGCAAATAATGACCCACGTATAGCTTACGCTATCAATAAAAACAAAAAAGAAGGCAAATATTTAGGACAGATTCCGGGTGGTAGAACAAAATCTGATGACAACAACGGTTCGGATACTTGGAAGAATGAAAATGTAAGTGCCATCAATTATCAACATTCTGACGGAAACGGAGCAACTCAGCCATTCTATCTGTTTACTCAAGCAGAACTTCAGTTCCTTATCGCAGAAGTTAATTTACGTTTCCTGAATGATGAAGGAAAAGCTCAAAATGCTTATAATGCTGGAGTTACAGCCGATTTTGAAGCACGTAGTATGAGTGGTCAAGAAGCAGGAATTTTGGCATTATGGGACAATGCTACCTCAACAAACGATAAACTTCATTTAGTATACATGCAAAAGTGGGCAGCTTTATTCTGTATGGATCATATGGAAGCATGGAGTGAAATACGCCGTACCGATTGTCCGAATATTACTACTGTTTCTCAGTTAGATATTTTTAAAGGTAACTCAAGTTATGTTCCGGGTGATTTAATAGAGCCATGGATCAACGGTCTTGGTAATGGACTGGTAAAACGTATGACATACCCATTGAGTGCACGTATGTATAATGTAAACACTCCCAAAGCAGTACCAGTAAGTACTCCTGTATGGTGGGACAAGAACTAATAACTTAAATGTTTTATAGAAATGAAAAAAATATTTTATTACATACTCATGGGAGCATTCTTATTGGGAACTGCCACCTCATGTGAAGACTCAGTAGAAGACCTTTCTAAGGTAACATATTTTGCAGAATTAAACTTGAAAGGAGATGATTTTGTAAAACTATCATTAGGTGAAACTTATACAGAGCCTGGATATGAAGCAACCGAAAACGGGGAAGATATCAGTGAAAAGGTAAAGGTCACTGGTAGTGTAGACAGCTCAACACCTGGATTTTATAACTTAGTTTATTCTGTAGCCAACGTTGATGGATTTTCAGTAACCAAAACTCGTCAAGTAATGGTAGTTAATCCTGATAGTTTTGCAAGTGCATATCAGGGAGAATCACAGGCTGGAACTCGTCACTATACAGGCGCACCCATCTTGATTACAGAAAATGAAGATGGAACTTACCTTATTGATGATTTATTGGGAGGCTTGCAGTTTTATGGAATGAATCCGGGATTTGAGCCAATGTACGATTTCCATGCTGAAGCAAAATTAAAACTGAACGCAGATAATACACTCACTTTAATTAAAGTAGGAAACTGGTATTTTGCTTCAGAACTTGCATTGAGCTTAACAGAAGGAAAATATAATCCAGAAACAGGCGTAGTCACTATGACCGTAGATTATGGAGGAACACCTCTAAGCGTTACACTAACTAAATAATTATTGAAGCTTTATGAAAAAATATATCATATTTTTATTTGCCATATTGGCTGTAGGACTAACTTCTTGTAATGACGATACCGAGCCAGGAGGAACATCTGTTGAAAAGATGGCAGGCGACTGGTGGGTTACTGCCACTGCTATAAGTAACGGACAAGAGCTTGGTGATGTAGGTTTAGGACATTTTCGCATGTACACATACAATACAGCTGCCAATGTACCTACTGAAATGTGGCTAGAAGACGGAGCAAATTTTTGGGATTATAAAGTTAAAGTAAATGTAGACTATAATAACAGAACATTTACAACCAACGACTTCATTGACAATACTTCATACGATTGCAAAGTGAAGATAACTGATGGAAAAATACTCGAAGGAGCAGCCCTTACTCCTAGTGGAATGCCTGCCGACAGTATTGTGTACATGATACAGTTTGATGATGACCCAGACGGACTGACTTATAAAGTTTCAGGATTCCGCCGCACAGGTTTCCCTGCTGATGATTTTTAATTTATTTTGTAAATATAATTAATGAAATTACTCCTGCTGTTTTTCAAAATGGCAGGAGTTTTTTTTATAAAAGGATACCCTGATAATCCTAAATTTACACCTCATATATACAGTAAAAATCAATATAGTCATAGAACTATAAAAACTGTATTGTATATCCTCGTAGCTTTATATACTTTTAAAAAAATCAAAAATTTAATAAAATTAATCCAATAAAAAAGATTTTGTTTTTAGCAACACTCCTGATCAGTATTTTTTGTTTTTCATCATGTTCTAAAGACGATGAAGCTATCGAAGTAAATCAGTTAGAAGGAGTATGGGGTATGACTGCCGTTAACGGATATTACTATTATGAAGGTGAAAAAATTTCTTATAATGAAAACTTCAATCCTTTTGAACCTACAGATGACTGCGAAAAAATTACTATAGAAAAAACAGACGGTAATAAATACACTGTAACTCACTATGAATACTATAGTGGTACTTGGCATCGATACGATAGTGAAAACTTCTACTTGGAAGGAAACAATATGATTCCGGAAAGCATGGAGGGAGTCGATGTATCTACCGCAAAAATACTTGAAGCCTCTTCAGACAAACTTGTTATCGAAACAACTGGAGCAGACGAATACGGTAGTTTCTATGATAAATATACATATACACGCATGGCAGAATAATCTGCATTTCAATAAAACAACACGAGAGAGGATGCTAAACAACATCCTCTCTCGTGTTGTTTTATTTATTCTTTATCCATAAATTTGTGATATCAAAATAATATCAATTAAATATGAGTTTATGGAAGCAAAAGAATTAAATTTCAGAGGATTTAAAGCTAACGGATTTCTCATGCTGGCTATGCACCTGTTATTGATCTCAGGCATCATTATTTGCTGCTTTATGCAAATGACAACTCCATTCTTCATATTGGGTGGAGTACTCTTGCTTATCTGGTTTATTTTATTTAGTGGTTATATGCAACTGGAACCTAATGAAGCGCGTATCATGGTCTTTTTCGGGAAATATAAAGGAACTTTCAAAGAGACAGGATTCTTTTGGGTAAATCCTTTCATGAACAAGAAAAAATTATCCTTACGTGCCCGTAACCTTGATGTAGAACCGATCAAGGTAAACGATAAAATAGGAAATCCGATTCTTATCGGTCTGGTACTGGTATGGAAACTGAAAGATACATACAAAGCCATGTTCGAGATTGATTCACAAACTATGGCGAGCGATACGACCTCTTCTGGTAACGGCAAAGAAATCAGTGTTGGAAATGCTGTAGCCAATCGTATGAATGCTTTCGAGAACTTTGTGAAAATACAGAGTGATGCAGCTCTCAGACAAGTAGCCGGACAATATGCCTACGATGACAATGAAGCGGGAACCGATGAACTTACTCTACGTTCGGGAGGAGAAGAAATCAATGAACAACTGGAACAAAAGCTGAACGAACGTCTGGCTATGGCCGGCATTGAAGTCGTAGAGGCACGTATCAATTATCTGGCATATGCACCGGAAATCGCTGCCGTCATGCTACGTCGTCAACAAGCTTCTGCTATTATCAGCGCACGCGAAAAAATCGTAGAAGGAGCCGTATCAATGGTGCACATGGCGCTCGACAAGCTTTCTCAGGAAGATATCGTAGAGCTGGATGAAGATAAAAAAGCTGCTATGGTAAGTAACTTGCTTGTTGTGCTCTGTGCCGACGAAGCCGCCCAGCCGGTTGTGAACACAGGAACGCTGAATCATTAATCAAGAAAACGGCCAATGGCAAAAAAAGAGAATACGACTAAAAGTTTCGTTCTACGTGTAGATGCCGCAACGATGGAAGCTATAGAAAAATGGGCTGCGGATGAATTTCGCAGTACCAACGGGCAACTTCAGTGGATTATCAACGAAGCATTACGCAAAAGCGGAAGATTAAAGAAAACAAAGAAAACTGATACAAAAGAAGAATAATATGTTCACCATCAATTTAGGTCCGTTTTCCGGAAAAAACGCTCCTGAAATACATTATCATCCATCTATCGCAGATAGGATATTGGAAGGCACAGCAGCTCTCTGCCTGCTTTCTGGCATCGGAATAGTATGCTGGAATTATTTCCATACAGACCTCCTCTCCGATTATGGAGTATATGGAATATTCATCAGTATAGTAGTATTTGCTTTATTGTTTGGAGGAGCCTATGCTCCCGTACGTTGTATCAATTTTCCGGTACGCATTGGAAAACATAATGTTGTCAAACAATATATACTGGTCATTAAACTCATACGTATCTTCAATATCTTTTTGACAATGTTTATGGTTGCAGGCATTTTATCTGATTATTATAAATGGGTAGCAATCTTAAAAGTTATTTCATTGATAATATGTGTTTTATCAATTGGTGTATATTATATACTGGCATTCCGATACAAGTAAAATCTACAAAATAAAGAAAGAATTGAAGCCTTAGCTGTCCTTACGATAAAAAGGACAGCTAAGGCTACTGAAAATCTGTACAAATCATTGTAACTTTTGTACAGATTTCTATAAAAAATTGCTGATGTTTTTATGAAAACATCAGCAATTTTTTTCTTAAATAAGTTTTCTTCTGTTTTTCCCTTTTGTACCCTTCACATACATGAGTTATTATACGATAAAAGGAAAAATCAATCACCTCATTTTTCAGTCTAGAATTGGAAATAAATAAACGGCTGTATGTCGCTGCTCTTTACCTGTATGACCAGAAATATCAGGGCAATCAGAATCAATGCCTGTCCTACCAACGGCATGCGTGTCATGCCACGGCTACATGCATTCTGCCAGCTATCCGGACACCAATGAAGCATATAGCCTATTCCCATCAGCACGAATACTTTCCAGTATCCTTCTACGAGTTGTACGAACAGTTCGGGATGGAAAGAAGTGAATATCTGACGAATCATCGATACTGAACCCTCGAATTCGGTGTTACGGAAGAATATCCAGCAGAAACATACGAAATGGAAGGTAATGATGACAGCAAAAACACGTCGCCAGCCGGTACTGCGGTAATTCTTGGGGCGATGGAACAGACTGCGGATAAATTTATGCACGGCCAGAGCTACACCGTGAAGTGCTCCCCAGATAATGAAATTCCATGAGGCTCCATGCCACAGACCTCCCAGAAGCATGGTCAGAATAAGATTGATATAGGTACGTATCTTGCCTTTCCGGTTTCCTCCCAACGAAATATACAGGTAGTCACGCAGCCAGCTGGACAGAGATATATGCCAGCGATGCCAGAAATCGGTTACACTGTCCGACTTGTAGGGTGAATCAAAGTTTATCGGGAAACGGAAGCCCAACAGCAAAGCAATACCGATTGCCATATCACTGTATCCGGAAAAGTCGCAGTATATCTGTAAGGCATAGCCATAAACACCGAATAGGTTCTCTAAACCGGAATACAGACTGGGATTATCGAAGATACGCTCTACAAAGTTTATACTTATATAATCGGATATAACGGCTTTCTTAAATAATCCGCTCACAATAAAAAATACTCCTTGTCCGAACATTTCTTTCGAAACGAACAGGGGCTGACGGATTTGCGGAATAAAGTCACGGGCACGTACGATGGGACCTGCTACAAGCTGTGGAAAGAATGAAACATAAAACACATAGTCCAACAGACTGTCGAGAGGCTTCAAATCACGACGGTATACATCGATAGTGTAGCTGAGCGACTGGAACGTAAAGAAAGATATTCCTACGGGAAGGAAGATATCGAAAGCTTCATAATGGCCGTTCCACAACGGACAGAGTATTTCATAGAAAAAGTTAGTATACTTAAAATAGCACAACAGCCCCAAATTGATACATAAGCTCACTACAACCAGCATTTTACGTTTCCAAAGGGTCTCGGTACGTGCCATTCTAGCGGCCAAGAGATAGTCGCTTACAGAAACGATTCCCAATAAAAAGAAATAGACACCGCTACTCTTATAATAAAAATAATAAGAGAAAGCTGATACAAAAAGCAGACGTGCCGTAGTACGTTTCTGCAAAAGTGCATATATCAGGCTGAATCCGAGGAAAAGAAACAGAAACAGTCCGCTGCTGAATATCATCGGCTGCCGGGGATCGTAAGTCAGTATGTCTGCCAGTTTAGTCCAATCTAGTTGCCACATAATTATTGTATGCTTTTATAAATGCTTCATGTAATAATAATCCTTGTAAAGTATATCCTTCGCGGGTAAAATGTATTTTATCTCGCTGATACATTTTTGCTGCATTCCAGTTAAGGCAGGCACGTTGCCGGCCGCCTACAATGTCGTACATATCCCAGATAGCAATGCCATGCTCACGGGCAAATTCCAACTCGTTTTCTACAACCAGCGGTATACGTGGATTGATAACTCTGCCTCTTCTCCCGTTTCTGACATATGCTCCCGGAGGAGTTGTCATGAGAAAATGAACATCAGGACACGCTGTCTTCAACATATTTATCAGATGGCTCATAGCTTGTGTATGCTCCGATGCATTATAACGACGTGCGTGTGCCTCATTGGTGCCGAATGACAGTATGACCAGATCGGGATGTAAATCTACAATTTCACGAATGCGTTCCGGAGTAGAATAAGTCTGGCAGGTTGCTCCGTTTACACCAAGAATATGGTATACTATGCCGTTCGAACCTGTTTCCTTTGCTATTCCAGAGGTCTGGTACGATACAGGAATATGCTCTACTGCCTTTGCTCCAAAATCATCTTCCAGACAGCAACGCATTACATAGGGAAAAACATGACCTCTGACGTGTGAATCGCCTATATGTACAATACGTAACGGACGGTCTAATTCTCCGAGCTTTTCCCAAAAAGGATATAAAGAGCCCGCAGGATCTGTCAGTTCGTTTTCTGTAACATTCTTGAAAACATCGGGCATCGGGCTGTCTACTGCAACAAACTGCATGAGTTGTTTCATCTCACGGCTTGGATAGACGGGAGATGAATGTGTATCCGGCTTTGGACATACAGGTATAGCATCCTGTGCATACCCCGGCCTCACAACTAATAGCCCCAGAGCACTAAGCAGATAAAAAATCAGAACATTCAGCTGTTTCATAGTGCATTAATTTTCATATGCCTTACGCTTTTCGTATTGTTCCTTGTCGTACATCAGCGCTTCGAACAATATTTTTGCCAGATGTTTTCCTCCTCGGAAATTAATATGCGTATAGTCATAATTTGCCATTGCCGGTTTGCTGTTTACCATTTCTACCATACTTCCTTCCCCTCCCATCGCTTCGAACATATTCCAAAAAGCAACATGAGTATTTGCAGCCAAAGCCTGCTGGTAGCGGATGAGATTTTTTACTCCAGGCATAGTTCGCAACTCTCCGGTTTCTGTTTTATTTTCTCTGTCACCGATTCCGATTATCAGAATAGCTGCTTCAGGAAAAGCTTCTTTCAGATGTCTGACAACTTTCTCCATTTCGTGTGTGTAATAAGAATAGTTGGATACATTTTCGGAAGCGACATTCAATCCATATTGCAAAACAATCAGATCGTAGGTACGCAAGCGGTTGTATGCTTTCAGGATAGACAGAGGAATGCTGGTCAGTTGCTGTCCGCTACTGCCTCGGGTACTGAAATTATCGAGTATAACTCCTTCTTTCGAATCCATTGTAGCCGCAAAGCACCGGGTATTTTTTCCAGCCTGCAATACGTTCCAAGATACATTTCCTATTCTACCTTCTACCTGGGCAACCTGCATTCCCGTACTGTCGCCGGGGAAAATGTATTCTGTATCCTCACCTCCATTGACTTGCACGGACAGTTTTACAGAATCAGACGAAAAGAAATAGAAAGAAGATATATCGCATGTATCCAAACAAGAAGTATAATTTTTACCACCTTTCAGACTGACAGATGCTCCCTGACGAGGGATAAAATAATGATTGGATATATCTTGCATGGAACGATGAAAGGCTACGGAATCGGTTATAGCATGGCTCTCCCACCCGCTGAAAGTGTGTTTTACAGTGGGACGGAATCCAGCAATACGGGAAGTTACAGGCACATAGCCTACACCTCTTCCTCCAAACTTCTGCTGGAACAGAGTACGTAAATCGGCTGTCAATATATCACCTTCTATAAAGGAATCACCAAAATAAGCGATACGAACGGGACGATTGAGTGAAGCACGATTCTCCAAAGCTTCATAGAAAGCTCCCATTCCCAACTCTAAAGAATCTGCATAGTCTTCTATACAGGTCATACCAGCCTTACAAGTATCAACAAATATAGGCTTTGCCACAACAGGCAAAGGTATGGAATCGGTATCGGAAACTTCTTCGATTACAGGATCAGGACGTAAGTCGGATAATAAATCGACCTTACGCAAAGGACTCCCGTTAAAATTTACAGGAGGCAAATAATAGAGTGCCAATAGTCCGCAGACTACCAGTAATGTAAAGACAAAAGTTATTGTTATTTTATTCTTCATCGATGATTCTTTGCAAACAGCTGCAAAGATAGAGGTTTTTTGAAGAATATAGGAGGTATTATCAAGGCTTTTCTTTTACAGACTGTAAAAAAGCATCTACCATCTGCATACCTTTCGGGGTAGTAATTCCTCTCATATGCAGGAAAGTAACTTCACTATAGATTTCTGAAATAGGGTAATTTTCTGTTATATCCGAATATATCAGCATTTCCATCTGCATCGACATTGCCTGATTAATAATGGCAAAATTTATATCATTACGGAATATGCCTTCTTCTACTCCCTTTTGGAAATGTACCAATGCCGCTGCATCGTTCAATTTCTGATGTTCGCGTATATATGTCAACACATTAGGATACTTACGTAAATCGCGGAAGAAAAGCGGATTTATCTGTCCCAACTCATTCAACTTACGCTTATAAAAAGCAAAGATTACTTCCAAAGCATTCTCAGCTCTGGAAGCAACTTCGCTAATGTATGTACTCATCTTTTGCTGGTGCATGGCAAACACTTCCAGCAAAAGCTGTTCTTTATCGCAGAATAGCTCGTAAAGAGTCCGTTTGGATATAGAAAGTGCGCACGCAAGACTGTCCATATGAACATTCTTGATGCCAGATTTGGCAAAAGCACGGGAAGCTTCCAGTATTACTCGTTTCCTCAGCTCTGCTCTGTCACACTTATTTCTCTTTACGCCTGCCATAAAATACAATTAATGAATAATGCCTAACTTCGATGTTTTTACAAACTCTATAATCCGTTCGATTTCCGGACTATTGGGAACTTGTTCCTGAATACGAAGCAATGCATCGTGCTGAGAAGTATTTGCCTTATACAGAATACGATATGCATGAGCAATATGTTTAATCAGAGTTTCAGAGAAACCTGCAAGCTCGAGTACTTTCGTATTTATGCTGTAAAAAGCAATAGGTTCGTGAGCTGCCACGATATAAGGAGGAATATCTTTGATAAAACGGCATCCTCCCTGTACCAGAGAGTAACTTCCCAAACGTGTGTTACCCTGCATCAGCACATTGGATGTAAGAATCGCACAGTCCTGGATAATACAATTACCAGATACCTGCGAGCCATTTCCGATAATACAATGATTTCCAACTTCAACATCATGTGACAGACGTGCACCTGTCATAATGAAGTTTCCATCGCCAACGCTTGTAGCATGTCCGGCATGTGTACCACGAATAATCACAGCATTTTCACGGATTACATTATTATTGCCAATATAGGCTAATGTATCTTCACCTGTATAAGCAAAATCCTGTGGAACTGCAGCAACAACAGCTCCCTGATACACTTTATTGCCATTTCCCATGCGAGTACCACTCATCAAGCTGGCATAAGGCATAATCACATTATCGTCGCCTATCTCGACATTTTTGTCGATATAAGCAAACGGATGTACCGTAACGTTTTTCCCAATCTTGGCAGACGGGTCAACGTAAGCTAAAGGACTAATCATAGTTTCTTTCATATTTAAGGTTAATTATTCTCTTCCTCCTCCCAAAGCACTATACAAGTTTATAACAGCTTGCATACGCTGGAAATTATCAGAAACCTCGCTCAGCTGTGCACTCAGCAAATTCTGCTGTGCTGTCAGAATTTCCAGATAAGTGGCTTCTCCACTCTGGAACAAAGCTTTGGTATAAGTAACAGCTTTATCCAACTGTTCTACCTGTCCACGGTCTTCTATAAGTTTCTTGTTCTGTGTATCATATAAGAACAATGCATCACTAACTTCCTTACCAGCTTCCAATATCGTCTGCTGATAGTTCATCTTGGCAATTTTTTCTTCTGCCTTAGAAACTTTCAAATTGGCTACCAGTTTGCCGTTATTGAATATAGGTTGAGCCAATGAAGCCAGTGCCTGCAACATAAATTCACCCGGATTAACTACAGATATACCTGAACCGTTTGTCCATCCGGCTGTTCCTGTTATGTTTAAACCTGGATAGAATGCTGCACGGGCAGAGTTCGTGGTATAATAAGCTGCTGCCAATGTCATTTCTGCCATCTTTACATCAGGACGATTTTCCAACAACTGCAATGGTACACCGGCTGTCAATTCTTCAGGCATTACCTGTTCGCCCAGAGTATTACGGTCGATAGTTTGCGGAGCTTTAGCCAGTAATACAGCCAGAGAGTTTTCTGTTTCGCGTACCTGACGTTTCAAATCCATCAGCGAAGCTTCTACCTGATGACTAGCAGCACGCATTTGTGCAACTCCCGCTTCGGTTGTCATACCAGCCACTTTCATAGCTTCCATTACACGTACATTTTCTTTGTAGATGGCAGCAGTTTCTGTTGTAATTTCCACCTGACGGTCGAGCATCAGCAACGAATAATAGATATTGGCTATGCCACAGATAATCTGTGAACGTACTGCCTGTTCCGCATACTTGCTTTGTTCATAAGCAACTTTCTGTCCACGTTTTGTATTGAGAATCTTGCCAAACAAATCGATTTCCCAACTTGCAACAGCTGGAAGTTGATAAGCTTTTACATAACTTCCTCCTCCCATACTAGTTGTTGTTCCTTGAGGAGCCAAGTTTATAGAAGGCAGATACGAGAGTTTTGCAGCAGTCAGCATCACTTTTGCTTCCTGTACACGAAGAGCAGCAGCCTGCATATCTACATTGTTTGCCAATCCTTCTTCAATTAAAGCCTGCAATTTTGCATCGCGAAAGACTTCTTTCCATGGCAAGTTTCCCATATTTGAAGTATCGGCAACCAACGTATCGGTAGCCGACGCCGGGTCACGATAGATGCCTGAGGCATCTATCGATTCCGGACGATCGTAAGCTTTATAGATGTGACAACTACTCATCATGGCAGCCAGACACATCGCACCTAATATTTGTTTTTTCATTATCGTCTTTATCATTTATGAGTTTTAGCAGTAGGAGAATATTGTTCGATTTCAGCCTCTACTTCACTTTCGTCAAGGCTATCCCATTCCATCGGCTTAATCTTCTCCTGTAGCCATTGGAATATAACAAACAGTACCGGAACAATGAAGATTTGCAGAATCATACCAATCAACATACCACCGATAGCTGAAGAACCCAGAGTACGGTTACCGTGAGCACCTACGCCAAACGCAAACATCAACGGAAGCAATCCGACAATCATAGCCAAAGAGGTCATCAAGATCGGTCGCAAACGAGCTGCCGCACCCAGCACAGCTGCCCAGGAAATACTCATACCTTGCTTACGACGGTCGAGGGCAAACTCTACAATCAAAATTGCATTCTTAGCCAACAGACCCATCAACATAATCAATGCAATCTGCATGTAGATGTCATTTGACATAGTTCCCAGAATCATCTTCAATGCTGGTATATTTCCTAATGCACCGAATCCGTTAACGAAAATAAAGCTACCCATCAAACCGAACGGAACTGAAAGCAATACAGCCAACGGAAGAATATAACTTTCGTACTGAGCACTCAGCAACAAGTAAACGAATACAAAACACAACACAAAGATAATACCTGTTGTACTACCACTTGTAGATGCCTCTTCACGTGCCATACCTCCTAATTCGTAACCAAATCCAGCAGGTAAGTTTTCCTTAGCAACTTCGGCAATAGCCTGCAATGCCTGACCTGAAGTGTATCCTGAAGCCGGAGCAACCATGACTTTCATAGAAGTATACAGGTTGAAACGGTTGATGATATCCGGACCATACACTTTCTTCATGCTGACAAACTGTGTAATAGGAGCCATTTCGTTACCACTACGAACTTTGATACTGTTCAGAGATTCCATGTTTTTAGTAGCATCCGGCTCAGCCTGAATCATTACACGGTACATCTTACCGAAACGGTTGAAGTTTGATGCATATAAACCTCCGAAGTATCCCTGCATAGTAGAAAGAATATCGCTCGGGCTGATACCGGCTTTCTTACAAGCTGCGGCATCGATATCCAGCTGATACTGCGGGAAGCTAGGGTTAAATGTTGTTTTTGCTGAGTTAATTTCAGGACGTGCTTCAAGCGCAGCTCTATAGTTATTGACTACTTCGAAGAAGTGATCCAAACTACCACCGGTCTTATCCTGCATATTTAACTCGATATCACTTGATACAGAGTAACCCGGAATCATAGGAGGAGCAAAGAACAATACCTGTGCATCTTTGATGATTTTCTGTGCACGCATGAACAATGTTGCATAAATAATATCAGAGTTCTGCATCATAGAACGTTCTTCCCAGTCTTTCAACTTGATAATGACAGAACCGTAAGAAGGTCCCTGACCACCAATGAAGCTATATCCGGAAATAATAGTACGAGATTCAACAGCAGGTTCGGCTGCAACCAAACTATCTACTTTAGCCAAAACTTCCATTGCACGTTCCTGAGATGTTCCAGGAGGTAAAGTTACAGCACCCATGATAGTACCTGTATCTTCATTAGGAACCATACCTGTAGGAGTGATCTTCATAAAGAATACCAGCAAAACAATAGAAGCAGCTACCAAACCTAATGATAACCATTTCTTATGGATAAAGAATACAACACGTTTCTTGTAACTCTTCAACAATGAATCGTAAGCAGCGTTGAATGAAGTATGGAAACGATCGATAACACTCATTTTCTTTGGCTTGTGTTCTGAATCATGTGGTTTCAGGAAGATAGCACACAAAGCCGGAGACAGTGTCAACGCGTTCAATGCAGAGAATGCAATAGAGATAGCCATGGTAATACCGAACTGACGGTAGAATGTACCTGCTGTACCTCCCATGAAACTTACCGGAATGAACACAGACATCATGACCAATGTAATTGAAACCAATGCTCCACCCAGTTCGCTCATGGCATCAATAGAAGCCTCACGAGATGATTTATATCCCTGGTCCAATTTTGCATGGACACCTTCTACCACCACTATGGCATCATCGACCACAATCGCAATGGCAAGCACCATCGCCGATAGAGTCAACAAGTTCACACTAAATCCAATCAGCTTCAATACGAAGAATGTAGCAATCAAAGCTACCGGGATAGCAATAGCCGGAATCAATGTAGAACGCATATCCTGCAAGAATACATATACAACAATGAACACCAGGATAAATGCTTCGATCAAAGTCTTGATTACTTCATGGATTGATGCATACAAGAAGTCGTTTGCATTTTGAGCAACGTTGATCTTCAGACCGGCAGGCAAACTTTCTTCTGCCTTGCTGATAACATCAAGCAGGTTATTAATAGTTTCAGTAGCATTAGTACCTGCCATCTGGAACACAATACAAGTTACAGCCTTATGTCCGTTTACTGTATTATTAAAGGTATAAGCCAAACGTCCGAGTTCGATACGAGCAACATCACCTAAACGAAGAACTTCTCCATTTGGCAATGCTTTAATAACGATATCTTCAAATTCTTCTGTCTGCTGCAAACGTCCCTTATAACGAATAGTATATTGGAATGTCTGATTTCCACGTTCACCAAACTGTCCGGGAGCAGCTTCAATATTCTGTTCGGCCAATACACCAGAAATATCAGATGGGACCAAATTATATTGCGCCATTACATCCGGCTTCAGCCAAATACGCATAGAGTAGTCCTGACCCATCACATTGGCATCACCCACACCCTTTACACGCTGAACTTCCGGAATCAAGTTAATCTTGGCATAGTTTTCAATAAACTCGATGTTATACTTATCTTCTGCATCGTACAAAGAGAAAATCAACAACATAGAGTTCTGACGCTTCTGAGTTGTCACACCGACTCTTGTTACTTCGGCTGGCAGCAAACCCTGCGCCATAGAAACACGGTTCTGTACATTGACCGCAGCCATATCCGGGTCAGTACCCTGGTTAAAATAAATACTGATATCGGCCGAGCCGTTGTTTGACGCACTAGACTGAATATACATCATGTTTTCTACACCATTGATCTGGTCTTCCAGCGGTGCAATAACTGAGTTCAATACAGTTTGCGCATTGGCACCCGTATAGGCAGCTCTTACCGATACGGTAGGAGGCGCAATATCCGGATACTGTGTTACCGGCAATGTAGCAAGGCCGATTATACCCAGGATAACCATCAAGATAGATATTACCGTTGACAGTACCGGACGATTAATAAATTTATCTAGTTTCATTCTATTCCTTAATAATATTATACGAATACATTATTCTCCTCACACAATCAATTGAAAGCAGTCTGGATATTTCCATCACGCTGATCCTGGAGGGCTTTTTGATATTTAGCTTCTTTTTGAGCAACAGTAATAGGAACGATCTTCTGTCCATCCTGTAAAGTTTGAACACCTTCCACTACTACCTTATCTCCTTCCTTCAAACCGCCGGTTACGATATAATTCTTACCGTCGTTCAAGTTAGAAACCTGTATTTCCGTATGTTTCAGTGTACTGTCTGCCTGCAATACATAAACGAATTTCTTATCCTGAATTTCCTGTGTAGCTGTCTGAGGTATCAAAATAATATTATCCATTGCATAAGGGAATACAACGTTTGCCATACCTCCACTACGTAAAATATTTTGCTTGTTCGGGAAAATAGCACGCATGCTAACAGAACCTGTAGTCTGATCGATAACTCCACTTACAGCATCAATTTTACCTTCTGCATCATACATAGTACCATCAGAAAGTTGCAGTTTTACTGCCGGCATTTTTTCCAGCTGTTCTTTCAATGTACCACCAGCTTTTGTCAAAGCCAACAACTGTTTTTCTGTCATAGAGAAATATACATACATATCACCAATCTGAGAAACAGTTGTCAATGGTTGAGCTACCGATGCACTAACCAAAGCACCTACACGGTACGGGAAAGTTCCGATAACACCATCAGACGGACTTGTAACTGTACAGAAGCCTAAATTTTGTTTTGCAGCAGCATAAGCAGCTTCAGCCTGCGCCAGATTAGCCTTAGCTGTCAGCAAATTATTTACAGCTGTCTGATATTCAAAATCGCTGATAATCTTCTGTTCATGCAGCATCTTCTTATTTGCTTCTGTTTCTGTAACAGTCTTTAAATTAGCTTTAGCAGATTCTACACCAGCCTTAGCCTGGTCGTAAGCAGCTTTATACTGAGTTGGGTCTATCTGAAATAGAGCCTGACCTTTACGAACTGTAGCTCCTTCATCTACGCATAATTTCACTATGAATCCTGACACCTGAGGACGAATTTCAATATCCTGCAAACCTTTGATTGTAGCCGGATACTGAGTGGTCTGGCTACTAGAAGTTACTGTAACCGATTGCACAGCAAACTCGTTGTCACCCATTTTCATGCCGCCTTGGCCCCCACCACAGGCAGTCAAAACCGATAACCCTAAAGCCATAAGGGAAATTCGGCTAGAAAAAAAACTTCTGTTTCTTTTTACACTCATATTCATATTATAAAAAAATTAATGTTTTTCTTACCCTCGTTTTATCGTTTCAATAGAAAACTTTTTCAACCCGATTAGTTTTTAACCGTGCAAATATAATGAAAAAATCACTCACAAAACCAACTGTTTAACTAACAATAACCATAAAACTAGAATAGTTATTACATATAGCCAAATTAAAACGACTAATTGACAAATATTATCGACAGAAACTTCTGCATATTATACAAATTACAGTTTTTTAAAAGAAAAAATCTTCCATTTGTTATTTTATTCCTACATTTGCGCTACACATTAATTGATAATTCATAAAACCAATAAAATTATGGTCAAAATAACAAAAGAAGCCGCTTTGCTCTATCACTCACAGGGCAAACCGGGTAAAATTGAGGTCGTTCCGACCAAACCTTATCAAACACAAAGAGACTTGTCATTAGCATATTCGCCGGGAGTTGCAGAACCATGTCTTGAAATCCAGAAAAGTCCTGAAACAGCATACGACTATACTGCTAAAGGTAATTTGGTTGCTGTCATTTCAAACGGAACAGCTGTTCTGGGATTGGGTGACATAGGTGCCATGAGCGGAAAACCTGTAATGGAAGGAAAAGGATTATTGTTTAAAATATATGCCGGCATCGATGTATTCGACATAGAAGTAAACGAAAAGGATCCTGACAAATTTATCGAAGCTGTAAAAGCTATCGCTCCTACATTTGGAGGTATTAACCTGGAAGATATCAAAGCACCCGAATGCTTTAAGATAGAACAACGCCTGAAAGAAGAACTTGACATTCCTGTCATGCATGATGACCAGCACGGAACAGCAATCATCTCAAGTGCCGGTCTGATCAATGCTCTGGAAGTAGCAGGAAAGAAAATAGAAGATGTAAAAATCGTTGTAAACGGTGCTGGAGCTTCTGCTGTATCATGTACCAAGCTGTATGTATCGCTGGGTGCACGCCTGGAAAATATCGTCATGTTGGATAGTAAAGGGGTTATTTCCAAGCAGCGTACCGACCTGAACGAACAAAAGAAATATTTCGCTACCGATCGTACTGACGTACATACATTGGAAGAAGCGATCAAGGGAGCTGATGTTTTCCTCGGGCTGTCAAAAGGAAACGTGCTTACTCAAGATATGGTAAGAAGCATGGCAGACCATCCGATTGTTTTTGCTTTGGCAAACCCAACTCCAGAAATATCTTACGAAGATGCTATGGCATCACGCCCTGATGTACTGATGTCAACCGGACGCTCAGACTATCCTAACCAGATTAATAACGTTATCGGATTCCCGTATATATTCCGTGGAGCATTGGATACACGTGCTACTGCTATCAACGAAGAAATGAAACTGGCAGCTGTACGAGCTATCGCCGGCCTTGCTAAAAAGCCTGTACCCGATGTAGTAAATGAAGCATATCATGTCAACAACCTGACATTTGGTCCTGAATATTTTATACCGAAGCCAGTAGACCCACGACTGATAACAGAAGTTTCCATGGCTGTGGCTAAGGCTGCAATGGAATCGGGAGTCGCACGTAAGCAAATTACCGACTGGGAAGCATACAAGAATCACCTGCGTGAACTGATGGGACAAGAAAACAAACTGACTCGCCAGTTATATGAAACAGCACGTCGCTGCCCGCAACGCGTTGTATTTGCCGAAGGAACTCACCCCAACATGCTGAAAGCTGCAGTAGAAGCCAAGGCCGAAGGTATCTGTAACCCAATCCTGTTAGGTAATGAAGAAAGAATAGCTAAGCTTGCCAAAGAACTCGACCTGAATCTGGATGGAATAGAAATCGTAAATCTCCGTCACGACCGTGAAGCAGAACGCCGCGAACGTTACGCACGCATACTGTGTGAAAAACGTGCCCGCGAAGGAGCAAACTTTGCCGAAGCAAACGACAAGATGTTCGAACGTAACTATTTCGGTATGATGATGGTGGAAACAGGAGAAGCCGATGCATTTGTTACAGGTCTGTACACCAAATATTCAAATACCATCAAAGTAGCCAAAGAAGTTATCGGTATACAGCCGGGATATAACCATTTCGGGACAATGCACATCCTGAATTCCAAGAAAGGAACATATTTCATCGCTGATACATTGATCAACCGTCATCCGGATACCGATACACTCATCGACATAGCAAAATTGTCAGTAAAGGCAGTACGTTTCTTCAATCAGGAACCGGTTATGGCCATGCTTTCATACTCTAACTTCGGTTCAGATACTGAAGGAAGTCCGGCAAAAGTACACGAAGCAATAAACTACATGCACAACGAATATCCGGAACTGGCTATCGACGGAGAAATGCAGGTAAAATTTGCCTTGAACAATGCATTGCGTGATGAAAAATATCCTTTCACACGCCTGAAAGGAAAAGAAGTCAATACGCTTGTATTCCCTAACTTAAGTTCGGCAAATGCAACTTATCAGCTTATACAAAATATGAGTGAGACAGAGGTTATCGGTCCGATTCAGATGGGATTGAACAAACCTATCCACTTTACCGATATAGAAAGTTCTGTACGTGATATCGTGAATATCACCGCTATTGCCTGCATCGATGCAATAGTAGATAAGAAAAAGAAACAATGTTAAACCCTTTATAAAAGGAAAAGCTGAAATCGGGAAAATGACGAATTAAAATTCACAGAAGAATTACTTCATTTTCTGATTTCAGCTTTTCCTTTTTTATCCATAAACAAAAGCTATGAGAAAACCACTAACAAAAACCCAAAGTGTCATACTTACCCTGTTTTGGGCAGCTCTTTGTTTTGTAGTCCTGACTTCTTCTCCACGTATTGACGGACCGCTTATCACAATGCTTCTCATTTCAGGAGCTTTGGTATTTATTCCTATCGCTAAGTCTATGAAAAACAATAAATAATAAGCATTTACACATATTTAATTCACAAAATCAAATATTTTGATATTTTTTCTTTGATTTTATTTATCAAATGTTGCACAAATAAATTTTTATCTATATTTTTGTCACATCAAAAATTGATCAATTTAGAAAATCAAATAATCCAACAACTAAATAGATAATTTATGAATGCAGCTAAAGTATTGGAAGATCTGAAAAGAAGATTTCCTAATGAGCCTGAATATCACCAGGCAGTAGAAGAAGTGTTAGGCACTATCGAAGAAGAATACAACAAACACCCAGAATTCGACAAAGTAAATTTGATTGAACGCTTGTGCATTCCTGATAGAGTTTATCAGTTCCGTGTAACTTGGATGGATGATAAAGGCAATATCCAGACTAATATGGGTTATCGCGTTCAGCACAACAATGCAATCGGCCCGTACAAAGGCGGTATCCGTTTCCATAGTTCTGTAAACTTAGGTATCTTGAAATTCCTTGCTTTCGAGCAGACATTCAAAAACTCTCTGACAACACTCCCTATGGGTGGTGGTAAGGGTGGTTCTGACTTCTCTCCACGTGGTAAGTCAAATGCAGAAGTAATGCGTTTCTGCCAGGCGTTTATGTTGGAGTTATGGCGTCATATCGGTCCTGAAACAGACGTTCCAGCCGGAGATATCGGTGTTGGTGGTCGTGAAGTAGGTTTCATGTTCGGTATGTACAAAAAGCTGGCTCACGAATTTACCGGTGTATTGACAGGTAAAGGTCGTGAATTTGGTGGTTCACTAATCCGTCCAGAAGCTACTGGTTATGGAAACATTTATTTCTTGCTGGAAATGCTTAAGACACGTAACATAGATATTAAAGGTAAAACTTGTCTTGTATCAGGTTCAGGTAACGTAGCTCAGTACACAGTAGAAAAACTGATCCAACTGGGAGCAAAAGTTGTTACAATGTCTGATTCAGACGGTTATATTTATGATCCGGACGGTATCGACCGTGAAAAGCTGGATTACATCATGGAACTGAAGAACTTGTACCGTGGCCGTATCCGCGAATACGCAGAAAAGTATGGCTGCAAATATGTAGCAGGTGCTCGTCCATGGAACGAAAAAGCAGATATCGCTCTTCCTTCTGCAACTCAGAATGAAATCAATGGCGACGATGCAAAAGCATTGATTGCAAACGGTGTAATCGCTGTTTCGGAAGGAGCAAACATGCCTTCTACTCCAGAAGCTATCCGTGTATTCCAGGAAGCTAAAATTCTTTATGCTCCGGGTAAAGCTGCTAATGCTGGTGGTGTTTCTGTTTCTGGTTTGGAAATGACTCAGAATTCTATCAAACTGAGCTGGAGTCAGGAAGAAGTAGATGAAAAACTGAAGAGCATCATGAAGAACATTCACGAAGCTTGTGTACAGTATGGTACAGAACCAGACGGTTATATCAACTACGTGAAAGGTGCAAACGTTGCCGGCTTCATGAAAGTTGCCAAAGCTATGATGGCTCAGGGTATTGTATAAACAGATTATCCCTAACATAAAAACAGAAACGGGTGGAATGTGAATAACGTTCCACCCGTTTTTTATATCAGTAAATACTGTTCACAACAACAAAAAAATCCTCCTTTATTCATAAAGAACAAGAAAGATTTTTTGAATGTTATCAATTCTTTACTCTTTCAAAGACAAAGAATGAGTATCCCAGTTGTAAACAACAGTATATATCGTATTTGTGTTTATGACTTCTCCTTCATCTTTTCCCCAATCACCATTTAATGTATTCGTTTCTGAATCAGAATTTGTCAAAGTCAACTGATAACTGAAGGAAACACCTTCAGAATAGGGAAAATAAGCAATATCTCCATTGTCTAAAGCTACAGTTCTATCTCCAGCAGTCACAGTAAAATCATATTCCTGTAACCAATCCCCGATCACTTCCGACAGATTTAGGCTTACAGCAAATGTAATCATAGGAACCTGAACTTTCAATCCAGTAGTTTCTCCCTGTTTTACGACAAAAGGAACTTCCGTATAATAAACAGGCTCGCCTTTCTCATCGTTAGTCCAGCCTTTTTCCACTCCATAATTCGGACTATACACTTTCAACATATAGTCATCTGCAGCATCCAATTCGATTTTATTCTGCATTTCTTCAGTAGAAAGTGTGCGAAGCATCTCACTCCCTTTCCATAATTCAACAGTCCAGGTTATATCATCAGTTGCCCGTGAAGCAACTTCTGTTATAGTTTTCGATTGAATTTCTATACCGGAAACAGATATATAGCCAACACCAGATATAACTTCCTTTTGCTGACAACCAACCAACAAAAAGATTCCACACAATATATAAAGTATATTTCGTTTCATGACTTTATCTTTTATTTATCAAATGCCAAGGAAATATCATCTATCTTCAAAATACTTCCCATATGTACAGTCCAATCTCCAATAACAGGATAAGTTATAGTTGTCCCTAAATCAAAATCACTCTGCGAGAGTGAAGTTTTATTCGAAGCCAGAAACTGTACGCATATAGAAGTTGCTTTCTCATAAGGTTCAAGATAATTAAAGTCGACCGTAGCATGTCCATATTCACTATCCTCTACCGAATAGGCAGCAGGCTCATACGTTCCAGTTGCAATTTCCTTATCTCCGTTTTTCAAAGACACAACAACCTTGAAAGCATCAGAATTATAGGGCTTATATTTATACCAGAAAGACAATGAAGTTGGACGGGAATTAAATTCATGCCCTTGTATGATACCAGAATCATAAGTTCCTATAAATAAGCTTCCTACCATAGCACCACCAACATAAGAACCAGATGTATTGGCATAACCATCACCACATCCCGATAGATACATCAATGCAGCTTTTGTTCCTCCGTGAGCATCCTCCGTATAACTAACGCAGGAAGCAAAACAACCTTCATACCAAATACCCAAAGCATAAGTTCCTCCTTGAGCCTTATCATTGTTTGTATCCCACCATGAAGATCCAGCATTACCTTCTGCATAAGGATGAAAAGTATAATAAGTTTTATCTTTAAAAGGCCATGTCCCTGATTTTTTCTTTTCTTCAATGTACCAGTCTTCCATATCCGAGTTCGGCAACTGCTGCGGAGTTTCCAGTTCAATATCTATCGGTTCTGTTTCGATACCCTCACGATAAACAGCACGTATCTGATATTGCTTATCCACAGGATAGTCGTCAAACTGTACCAAGCGATCACAGTCTATCCATTGCTCGTCGCCTTTCTTACGATATTGATATTGAATTTTCTGCGAAATCGTTTCAATATCTCCAGTCTTTATATCACAGCTGTCCACACTAAATTCCTTACACCAGAAGTTTCCCGGATTAGTTACGATAGAGAACTCCGGCTTATTACACTTAAGTGTATAAACCCGATTAACTGTTGCATCTTCACTAGCCCAGCGGTTATTGGCCTTCACATCCACTTCTATTGTTGATGTAACAGTTGCTCCCTTATCCGTCATCAGCTGTGGTAATAAAGAAGTAAAATCCAAAACAGCCTCCGTTGCTCCAACTTCCGGTAAGGAAATACCTAATGTATTTTCAATCGCAGACTTATCTTCAGCACTAGACAACAAATATTCTTTTCCTTGTTCCAATCCAGCAAACTTAGTATCTGCCGAATTAAATTTCAACTTCAACTCCTGCAAGGCAGATGAAAGTTTCAAACGAATAGTTGCCGATTTTTTTTCTGTTTCAGCGAACGAGAGCTCGTTATTCAGAAAACCATCCGATTCCAATTTCGGCTTAGGCATAAACTCTGAAGGTATCGTTTCAGCAATAGAAACCGTTTCCGTTTCAAGTTTCTCAATAGAAATACCTACTCCCGATGAAATTTCTGAATCATCCAGACCTAATGTAACCTTTACATGAGTCTTTACTGCAATATTTGCAAACTGCTCCTGATCCGGAATATCATATACGACCTCTTTTCCCGTACCAGATAAACGGCCATGGAAAACCAGCTTCACTGACGAACCTGCACGAAAATAAGCACTCTTTCCTGAATCAGCATCCAGATCGACAGACTCACTGCCAACAGATACTGTTACGAAATAGGATTCATACATCTTGTTCAGACTCTCTCTGTTATAAATGACAGACAACAGAGAATTGGCTACAGAGCAAGATATAGAAGCTGAAGTCATTTCTCCTTTTATCACTTCCTGTGCATTCAAACTTCCTACATAATAGGGAGCATCCAATGCAATCACTGGATTATCACCATACGTAGCAGTCAAATCGTACAGGCCTTCCTGTAATAAAACATATTCCTTACAAGTTCCCTTATAGGCAGATTTATCGGTACCACTATATAGAATCTTCAACTGAAACATTTCTGTCAGCGGATCTTCCAACTCAGAAGGAGCTTTACGTGAATATGCTTTATTATCCTCATCAGTCAAGGTAACAAGCAATCCCGTTTTGCCAGATAAATCAGTTTCCTCATTCTCCTGACACCCTCCCAGTAGCATACATAGCAGCAGCGAGCACAAGCCTCCTATCCACTTCATATATTCAATAACCAATTTATTCATAACCTAATTCAAATTCATCTACCCACAACGTACTGCCGTCGCCAACCTGTCCGATTACTTTCTTTCCATTCTCATCAAAATCACCGCCATACTTACTGGAAGTAGCAACAATCGCGATTTTCGCAGGTTTCGATTCAGTATTACTATACTTAATATCAAACTCAAATTTCGTATATTCAGTAACAGTCTCTGTACCAATAAACTCACCATAAGCTATTTCCTGTCCGGCATCATCCCATAATCTTAAATAAATATGGCATTGATCTGTTTTCAGATTTCCGGGAACAGTACCAGCGTATGTAATAGGCATTGATTTATATTTATAATACCCACTCAGTTTTGTAGGACGGGCTCCAGAATAAGCACGTCCAAACGACGGACTCGACTCAGGTTTTCCTACATTCGTTTTATAAGTCCCGATAAACAAATTACCGGCAGCAGCACCGACCAATAAAATATCTCCGTACGTATACATTTTGGCAGCCTTTCCTTTATAAGCATCACTACCTGTAACAGGTACGGTACTCGACTCCTTATAAATAGTCACTCCCTCATTACCTGTAGCCCAATAAGCCTGCGGATCATCCAGATTATCGGCAACAGGGTTCGGATACCATGTTTTTCCATCCTGTGTCCAAGTTTCGAAATTCATGTTGGGAAGAGTCACAATTGTTTCTGTCTGGAAAGAATATACATCGCCTTCACTACCTCCGGACAGTGCCCGTACTTCATAATCCGTACCACTCTGCAACCCCGTAAGTTCAGCAGAATAAGAAGTGCTTCCAGTTTCAGTAATAGCCGAATTATCCAATTTCGTCCATTCCTCATTACCTTTCACACGATATTCCACAGAAATATCAGTTCCAGCACGAAAACTTCCACTGATATAAGCCTTAGTAGCCCATGCATTTACTTTTTCTACAGAAGCAGCTACCGATGATTTCTGTACATCCACCGTCCAGTCGCATATATATCTGCCATTACGGTAAGCCTTAAACACACGTGGACGAGTAAAATCCGTTACTGTTGCCGGATCTGGATCTAATACTGTTTTTGAGCCCTCCAGATTTAATTTTTTAATCTTGATATTCCGGTAATCAGCATCTTCCGTGACATAAATAATAGCAACATGATTATATAAGTCCAATGAAGGAGCAGTACCCGACTGATTCTCCACCTCAATCACACGTTCAATTTCTTGCTTTACAGTCACCCTCCACTGATAATCCTGATAAGTTTTCAACAAAATTCTAACTGGATTCGTAAAATCAATAGCCGTATTGGCATTAGCAGGAAGTTCTGACAGCGAACTAAAACTGAAATTAGGAAAACCATTCGGTTTAATACATGCTGCAACATCCGGAGAGATTGAAGCTTCCGTATTGGCAATCAGTTTCGTAACAGGTAAACTGTCAATAAAAGCATCCTCCCCTATAGTAAGCTCAATAGTACGAGCCTGATTATTGAACACAGCCTCCCCTTGCATTCCTTCCACCTGAAATTCCTGAATTACTCCCTCAATATAAGGGTAAGGAATATCATTTTCTATACACGAAGACATGTTCAGCAATAAAAGAAAAGCAAAGCTATATTTCAAAGCCTTCATTATCATAATCCATCAGTTTAAAAATAGGTACAGATACCTATATTTATCGAAAATATATTAATCTTAAAATCAGCCGAGCTCTGACGGTACGAACCATGTTCTACCTGATTGGTTGTCTGTTCAATCCATTTAAAATCCAAACCGACAACATTAATCGACACCTCGACTGCCATATTGTTCGTAACGAAAGCCGTCAAGCCCGGCGCCGCACCAATCTGTAAACGATGAGAGGTCTGATAGGTACCCGTAGCTTTCTCATCCGACCCGGACAACGTTTTTCCCTGACCATATCCATACGTCAGACGAAGCTCATTGAAAAAGCCAAAAACTTTACTGTTTCCCAGCCCCATATATGTGCGTAAAAATCCGGCAGCAGTATATTCATGCTCCAGATACTTATAATCGCTGATATCGAATGTCAGGTCATCTCCCAAATCCAGATTGACATTACCTATATCTGCATAGGTACGGTTATAATTCAAACGCACACCGGCAGCCATATTATCACGGAAAAAATATCCGGCATATGGACTTACCTTAAAGGTATACCCTTCACCGTTTACATCATCCAATATCAGAAGCTTATAATTATCACCGGTCAATTCTGTATAAGAGAATGTGACACCTCCCATCCACGATCCTTTCGGAACAAATAAGGAGGGCTTTATATTACGATCATAACCTTTTCGTGCGTAGACCGAAGTCACGCACAAAAAGGTTAATAATAGAATCAAATATTTCTTCATGCAAACATTAATAGTATGACAATTCAAAATCATCTACCCAAAGGGTACTGCCGGCTCCAACCTGACCAACTACTTTATTACCACTAAAATTACCACCATAACGACTGGAAGTAGCAACAATTGTTAACTTAGCAGGACGTTTCTGAGTATTACTATAATTAATAGTAATTTCAAACGGAGTATATGTACCAACAGATTCAGAACTCACGAACTCACCAAAACCTATTTCTGCCCCACTTGCATCCCATAAGCGAATATAAATATTACATTCATCAGTTGTAAGTGTACCTGGTTGAGAACCATAATTGATTGCACAAGAAGTATATTTATAATAACCTGAAAGTTTTACAGGACGAGCCCCTGCATAATCACGACCAAAATTTACACTCGCTGATGGATTCGTCATATTGGTTTTGTAAGTTCCAATAAACAAATTACCAGCAGCAGCTCCAACCAGCATTACATTATCAACAGTAGTCATCTTAGCAGCTTTTCCGCTATGCGCTTCACTTCCTTCAACAGGAATAGTTATAGCATTTTTCACGATAGTTACACCTGAATTACCTGTTGCCCAATAACTATCAGATGCTTCAGCATTGGCATACCAATTCTTTCCATTCTGACTCCATGTATCGAAGTTTAAATTCGGAATTTCCACATACGATTCTGTAGTAAACGTACAAGTTTCACCTGCTTTATCTCCACACAAGATGTAATATTCGTACTGAGTACCGAAATCCAGCGGAGCAACCTTTGCAGAATAGTTCTTGGTACCTTCTTCCTGAACTGCTTCTACTGTAGTCCATTCAGCATCGGCTTTCTTCTTGTAACGGAACTGCACCGGAGAAGTAATTTCTTCCAGATTACAAGTACCCGACAGATAAGCAAACTGTCCCCAAACCTTAGAAGCATCGTTCTTAATATCGCTGGTTACCATATCAGCACTTTCCTGCTTGGTAGGTACTTTTACTGTAACATCATACTGGTGAATAGTCTGGTCTACAGAGATATCAATTCCAGCATTGCTATCAGTAATATCCAATGTTACTTTATAGTGATATGCAGCTTTAGACTTTGAAACAATTTCCTGAGAAAAAGTCTTTCCATTGCCAAAATCAACTTTTACGGTCAAAGACTGACCGGCCTTTACATAAGCAGTACGAGACTCATCCTTAACAAAAGGAATACTTAGCGCATCGGATCCTTCTATATAACAAGTATAATCAGAAAAAGTAGACTTAAAACTTTCTGAGCAACTTACAGAAACCATTGTCTGTGCCAGCTTACAAGTGATTTCAACAGTTTTTGCTTTGTTTGCCTCAATTGCTACACTGCTCTGTCCTTCATAATAAGGAAGTGCATCAAATCCCTGAGTTTCCATGTTTTTATCTGCCGAATAAGCCTTAATTGTGTAAGTTGCTACCGGCAATAGAACATCATCCAGACTTTTCCAGTCGTCAGCATGTTTAACCACAGCATTCGAAGCATTCAATATATCTACAGCTATTGCTTCCGAACTTGTAATGTCAGCACGAGTAGTCACACTCTTATTAACATCAACGGAAGAAAGTTGGAGATAACCATATCCTTTGGCTTCATCTATTTCTGACTGGCAGGAAGTAAATAGTCCTGCCAAAAGAAATAAACTGGTAACTAATATATTTGTTTTCATTTATCTCTATTTTTAATTCTCTATCCTTTCAAGCAGGATTATTATTCTGTTACATTCACTGTTAAAGCTCCTTCCTTAGTTTCATTACCATCAGAAATAGTCAATGTAAACACGTGAGAGCCAATAAGATTACTTTGAGGTAACATTCCAACTAATGAAGTTACCTCAAATGTATAAGATGTTAATGTTCCAGCATGCAACTGGGTATAAACTTTTTCTGATATTAATCCTAAGTTAAGTAAATTATCCTTAGTATCATCTCTGCCTTCCAAATTACACAAATCAAAAGGTTCTTTCAAATTCAAGCCATCCAATAAAATAGGAAACTCTTCATTATCACTACTTATCGAAACGATTAATGACTTGATACCTTTTTCAGAAGCCATATCGACTTTAATTATAGGAACAGTTCCTGTAGTAGTTAAATTATATGTTTCTGGGATACCTGTAACAGATAAAGTACCGGTAGTCGGCTCATCATCGCCCTCACCACCTTCACCCGGAGTATCCGGACCGTCATAAATAATATTACCTACAGGGATTTCAATTGTTTCACCCACTTCAGTGAATGTCAGGTCAACTGTAATACCGATAGAAATAGAAGATTCTGTAGAACCTTCATCAGTCAGGTTAATTTCGAAAGAATCTCCTCCTTCCAGATCAGACTGACCACCTTCTGCATCTGCGGGCTTCTGAATAGTTGCTTTCAATTCAATATAATTACCTTCTACAGAAGTTACCTTGATAGAAGCATTCAGACTGTTCTGGCGTTCAGGAACCTGAAAATAATATTTCTTACCAAGAGAACTCTTATCGAATATTTGGGTGGCACCATCTCTATTATCAACTATTACTGAATAATCATCTTTAAAAGCTTCTTCAAACGAGCTTGTCAAACCTATTGATACTTCAACACATGCCAACTTACAAGTCAGATCAACATTTGTAGCAATACCCTTCTTTACAGAGAAAGTCTGTTCCCCTTTAAAATAAGGACGCTCGGATACTGTTACATTTTCACCTTCGTAATTGTAAGCAGTTACAGCATAGCTTCCTTCACCCAAAGGAAGAACTACCTTACCGTTTTCGTTCTTCAATTCACTGACTTTACCTCTGGCTGCTTCTTCCTGAGTTTCAGTATTTGTTACAATCAATGTATAGTTGTCTACATTTACATCTTCTTCATTAAAGCTTCCGGTTGTAGTTCCGCCGTCTACAGTTTCTCCGGCACGACTTATTGTTACTCCGTTATAAATAGATGTCAGGTCAAGCTCCAGTGTACCGGCATTTTCTCCGGCTCCTCCTTTACCCAAAAGTTCGTCACGCATTTCGCAAGATGACAAACCTACAATAAGGCCTAAAAGCCATATTAAACTCTTATATTTTTTCATTTTATTCGTATTTTATCTTAATTTGGAATGTAATCACCCGGGATATTAACAGTAACATCTTCATCTGTTACACCATCATCAACAGTAATAGTCAAGCCTACTTTACCTCCTGGAATATCTGTTTGATTCGGCTTGATAGTCAAAGTATAAGAATAGCAAGGTTTCAAATCGATTACCTTAGAAGTATCGAAACCATCAACAGATACAGGTTCACCATTTTTATCGATTAAAGAGAAGGACAAAGTAGCATTTGTACCTTCATCACCAGTCTTCAGGTAAAGCTGCTGACCTTCATTCGACTTGTTCATAGTCCAAGCCTCATCCATATAGTCGGTCTTTACAGTAACGGTACAATCCTGGAAGTAATCTTCGAATGCATCGTTATCATCATTTCCTTTATAAACCAAAGTAATTCTGGCATTGGCAGGTTTACAAAGAATAGAAACAGTTTTTTTATCACCTTGAGATACCGTAAATGTCTGACTACCCTTTACGTACAGTTTGTCGTAACCAGCAGCAACATCCTCTCCATAATAAGCAGTAAGCGTATAAGGAACTCCAAAGTCTACACTCTGTTCCAATTCCAGATCGCCATAAAGTTTATCCGTGTAAACAGGTTCTTCTCCTTTATATAGAGATACCTTATAATTGTTTACGTTACGGTAAGCGCTCTCATCTACCGAACGGCTGTAAGACAAGTCGGTCGACAAATCGACCATAATACGTCCTTGTCCTGTAACACTCTCTTTTCCTTCTTCACTAGAGCAACTTCCTAAGCCAAACAGAAGCATCAATGAAAAAAGAACACTCAAACAGTTTTTCATTTTCATCCAACTATAATTTTAATTTTTTTCAGGATGCAAAGTAACAGAGTTTTCACTTCACCGAAAAGGTCTGTTTTTTTTATTTTTGTTCTATTTTTTATCTTTCCATACTTATACCATATCATAAAGTATCGAAACTCATATATTTTACTAATATTGTTTTAGTCTATTTTTCATAAATACAGTATAAAAATTAAGATGGAATTAGCTTCCATCCTGCTTTTTTTGTTGTATATTTGCCACGTCAACGATAATTAAAAAGAAACATGAATTTAAAAAACATTTTAATCGGAATCACCTTATCCTTATCCACAATATCCTGCATTCAGGATGAAGCATTAAATGTAGAAGCGGCAATAGACGGATGCAGCGGAGCAAATATCCAATTAATAAACATCAATGAAATAAGCAGAGAAATCGAGATCTTCGTTTTCGAAGGCTCTAATATAGCAGCTCAGGAATTGAATTTCACTCTCCCTGACGGGGCTACCATCAGTCCAGACCAATCTCAAAGCAAGGACAATCCACCTTACTACGATTTCAGCACTGAAAAAGAGCGTACCTTCACTGTCACATCCGAAGATGGAAGTAACAAGGCAACTTATACAGTTAATCTATACACAATAGAGCTGCCTTTAAAATATTCATTCGAAAACTTAAGAGAAATCAATCCATATCATATATTATACCTGACTGATGTGAATGGTATCATGCAATGGGCAAGTGGTAATCAGGGATATAATTTATGCGGCATGGCAACCAATGCCATACAATATCCGACATCACAGGCTGACGGAGGAGTAGAAGGCAAATGTGTAAAACTAGTTACTCAGTCAACAGGAACCTTCGGTATGAATACCAATCCTAAAATGCCGATTGCAGCCGGAAATCTCTTTATCGGCTCTTTCAACATGACTTATGCTATCATTGCTCCAAGACAAGCAACTCAGTTCGGCTTCCCTTTCACACGGAAACCTCTGAAAATGTCAGGATACTACAAATATAAACCGGGAGCAACATTGACAGACCAGAACGGAAATGTCATTTCAGGAAAAACCGATACCGGTGATATCTATGCCGTGCTTTATGAAGCGCCCAACAGTGACTTCTCACTGGATGGTGACTTATTTACGGAAGGCAACGAGAAAGCAAAGAACATTGTTTCAATGGCACGTATAGACAAAACAGAAGCAACCGACCAGTGGACCAGATTTGATCTGGACTTCAAGCTCCAAAATGGTAAAACCATTAATGAAGATAATCTGAAAGCTGGTAAATATAAACTTGCCATTGTCTTCTCTTCCAGCATTCAGGGAGCCTATTTCGAAGGGGCTATAGGAAGTGAGCTTTGCATTGACGAAGTAGAAATAACTTGTGAATAATACAATTCAATCATCTAGATATTCGAAACAGAAATATGAAAAAATATATATTTATATTAGCTGCGGCACTTACTGCAGGAGCAAATTTGTTACATGCACAGTCTACCGAACATAAAGGTTTGCTATGGTCATCCCTACATGGACTAGATTACGAATTCAAGGCAGGAGTAAATATCGGAGGAACTTCACCGCTTCCTCTTCCAAAAGAGATCAGAAGTTTGGACAGTTACTCACCGGGACTTGCCATAACAATTGAAGGAAACGCAACAAAATGGGTTGATGCTGCCCAGAAATGGGGAATAAGTCTTGGAGTAAGACTTGACAGCAAAGACATGACCACACGTGCTACAGTAAAAAATTACGGAATGGCTATCTTCAACGAAGTAGGCGGAAAAGTAGAAGGCCTTTGGACCGGAGGTGTCAAAACCAAAGTCAAGATGTCTTATATCACTATTCCATTATTGGCAAACTATAAAATCAATAACCGCTGGAAAGTTGTAGCCGGCCCTTATTTCTCATACATGATGGATGGAGATTTTTCAGGAGAAGTTTATGAAGGACATTTGCGCACTCCCGATGCAACGGGAAGCCGCATTGATTTTGAAGGTGACAACTCAGCTGCATATGACTTTTCTGATGAATTACGTCGTTTCCAATGGGGTATTCAGGCTGGAGGAAGCTGGAAAGCTTACAAACACCTCACTGTACACGCCGATTTGACATGGGGACTCAATGACATATTCAAGAAAGACTTCAATACTATTTCTTTTGCCATGTACCCCATTTATCTGAATTTCGGATTTGGCTACGAGTTTTAACCTCGCATAATAGAAATACATATTTTTCAAGCCTCTCATCAAATTTTCAGCTATTGAAGAAAACGTGAGGGCAAACCAAAGATCAGGCTCTTTCCAAAAGAGTTTATTACATTAAGAATCAACCACTTTACTTACTATAAAAAAGGCTCTGTCATTCTCCCAAATACGATTGATAGAGCCTTTTTAGTTTATATCAGATATCTATATTTAAAGAATCACCGTATACTAAAAAAACATGAGCATAAATTCAAGAAAACTTGCCCAAGAATTGGATAAAACATCAGCATGTTTTTTTATAATTTGTACAAATAAAAAGAGGTGGTAAAGTAATAATACTTCACCACCTCTTCTCTTCTTGTTAAAGATCTAGAAATTACTTATTTATGATTGTTACATCATCAATCAGCAATTTACTACCTACTGCAGCATTGTAACTAGCTCCATCAGCACTTGCTGAGAAAATAACAGCAAACTTGTACAATTTTGAAGAATCGTAATCTTTTACGTATTCCAAATTCAATTCAAATGGTGCATAAGATTCTACAGCTTTATCATTTGTAAATACAGCTTTAGCTACAATTTTACCAGAAGTGTAAATATTACCACCATTCAAAGTTTCATCTTCACTAGAAACTTCATAAAGCACTGCACTTAAAGAGCATTTATCAGTAACACCAGCCTGCAATTCACCATTTGCATTATAAAATTCAGCACCCGGAGTATATTTATAAAAGCCTGTTACTTTAAGCGGTTGTTTGTCATACATAACACCAAAGCTTGTAGTAGCCATAGGATCTCCTCCTAATGCACCAAAAGCATTAAATGTTCCTAAAAATGCTGTAGCTGCTGTTACCTTAGGAACAGGAGTACCGAAAATGTTTCCGCCTTTAGTATCTACAGATTCCAGCAAAAGAGCCTTTTCACCTGCATGTACATCATCGATAGAAGGACGTACTGGATATTCTCCTTCATAAGTAATACCTCCCAATATCCCCATTTTTTTAATTAACAGGACGGCATCGTTACAACAAGCCCATCCATTCAATATAGGACAATCCTGTTCTTCAGGATACATAGTACTACCATAACTCCAGCTTTCAAAATCATAGAAAGAAGCATTACCAGAAATAGAAGCTACATATTCTACTGTTGTTCCATTTTCAGCAGTAACTGTATAAGTTACAGTCTTGCCATTTGAGAAATCCTGTGCTACACCACTTGCAGGAGTAACTGTCGCTTTTTCAGAAACTTCAATAGTCGGAACTAAAGCCGTAAGATATTCAGCTTTTGCAGTATCAGCAACCATGAAAGTAATAGTCTTAGATTCTTCGTTGATAACCACATCACCAACAACCAATGAATCAACAGCTGCAACTTCTTTGTCGAAAACAAAAGAAAGGATTTTAGCTTCACTACTTTCTGTACCAGAAAGTTTAGTACCAGAATAAGTTACTTTTACAGTATAAGGTACTGGAGATCCCATCAGTTTGACATCATCTATATCTAAATCGAGAGTAAGCGTTTCATTCTCAAAAACTCCATTTGCCTTTATTCCAGCAGACAGCAGCCCTGTTACGTCCATCGAAGAAGTTGCTGTAAAAGTATATTTACCGTTTCCAGCATCAGTCAACCGGCAACCACTTACTTCAATATCACCTAGTTGCATTCCACTGAAAGAAAAGTTACTTATCTTTAAATCTACCATATTCTCTCCAGCATCTGTTACAGAAACAAGCTGAGCAGGAACATTACCAGCAGGAACATCTCCAGTTTCCATTTTCAACGTAACATTCAATGCTCCTTTATAATTACCAGCAACATTAGCACTGACCGGTACTGTTACAGCAGGTTCATCATTATCACTACAAGAAGTGAACAGGCTCACTGTACACAATACAGCAAACAAGTAAAAAAACAAATTCTTTTTCATTTGATACCTTAAAATTTTATTTTTATTAATCGGTGCAAAGTAATAACCTTTCAGACGAACTGACAAGGTCTAATTTTATTATTTTTGTTCCATTTTTTAATATCACATTGATAGCTCACATGTAAATCATTAATTTATAAAGTAAAACAGATTATTTAGTCTGCTTATGAATAGTCTATATTTCAAAAAACATATAACTTTGCAGAAAGTTTAAAACGATGGAAAAAAAATTACCCAAAATAGATTTACCAGAGGAATGGATTGTAGGAACAGGCGTAAGCAAGGAACTTTTAAGCTTATACACCAATTTTCCCTGCCGGATAAAATCGGAGATATTCGTTCTGTGTATGAGCGGTGAGGTAGAAGCATCGGTCAACCTGAACCGTATAATTGTACGCGCTAACGATTTTGTCACAATTATGCCCGGAACAATTCTTCAGATACACAGTGTAAAAGGAGAAATGGAATTATACTTCGGAGGGTTTTCATCGAAATATGTAGAACACGCCAACTTAAACCGTTCTACAATGAACACTTTATACATTACTCTGGGACGTCCGCTCATTACGCTTCGTCCGGAAGGTGCTGCACTGCTGAAAGATTATCTCTGTTTTTTGATAAAGCTGTATGAATTCTTTAACGAGAATACCCGAAAGTTCATAACTCCACACCTCTATAATAATATACATATAGGTATAGCAGCCATGTACAGCAACCGGGCAAATGAAAACAAAAGTAATTTGTCGAAGAGCGAAATATTATGCAAAAACTTCACTCAGCTGGTCATGCAGAATTACAATAAAACACGTAATGTAGCATGGTATGCCGAAAAGTTAGGAATAACTCAAACACACCTCTGCACTACGGTAAAACAGGCAACGGGAAATACCTGCATGGAAATTATTTCGCGCATGGTTATCATGGATGCAAAGTCGCAACTAAAATCAACAAATCTTTCGATTCAGGAGATCTCAGACTCGCTCAACTTTGCTAACATGTCCTTTTTCGGAAAATATTTTAAAAGATATGTGGGAATGAGCCCGCTGGATTACCGGAATAACGGATAAAAAAGCTATAAAAAGACAGGTGGAGCAATTATACTGAAGTTGCCCCACCTGTCTTATATTTATCCGATCAGTCAAAACTAACCACTCCTATTTTCTTCTTACCATTCATCTTGACAGCAAGCGGCTTATCGAAATGTACCCAGCGTAAATACTTGGTTTCTTCCACAGCCGGCATACTGTTCAGCAATTCCTGATTATACAGTCCGTCGTTCATATAAGCATTTATCGTAAAATAACCGACACCGAAGGATGTCAGATTCTGGAAGAAATGGGTTCCCTGACTCGGATCGACACGATAATTGGTGAGTCCAGCCTCTACAATGACACGTGCAGCCGATATATTAGGCCATTTTACCGGAATACCCAGCCATGTATCACTGCTTCCCCAGCGTCCCGGACCAATAAGAATATAATGCTTTCCTTCATCCAGGAAGCGTTTGTTAAGTTTCTCTATATCATAGGCAATCAGCTGATTATTGGAAGCGGAATATCCTTCGGTCTTTACATATATTACGTCTTGAATATCGTCCATAATACCTTGTCCGAGAGAATTTACACTCTTCAGCAGGAGCTGGTCTTCGGGGATAGCATCCAAATCTTCATTCAAATCGGCTTTCATATCTACCATCGGACGTATCTGCAACAAATAGAAGACTCCTTTCTTCTCTGCTGCATTCAGATTTACGGCAAACTCAATCTCTACGGGACGACGCATTTCTCCCTGTCCATATTTTTGAACCAATTGAAGAATACGTGCCAATGGAAAGACATCGTGCTGAAGAATATTGGCAAAAGTTATCACTTTACGTCCACCTGGATAGATTCCGTCGCGTATTACCATATCATACGGATCGTATGTTGAAGCTATATAATTCAAAGAGCCATCGTTTTCGGCTTCCTTCACAGGAAGCTTTAACAGGTTAAAACCATCATCGAGTGAAAAGTTTTGCCCCATATTTTTTAAGTCGAGGGCATAAAAACGCGTCTGAGTTTCACGCAAAGCCATTTCCATCTCACTTGTCTGGAGCACTTTATCGGGATGGTAAGGACAAACTCTCAACGTAAGTCCTCCATCGACAATATATTTTCCTAATCCCAGAGCAAGACTTACAGTTCCCTCTTCTGCCAGTTCATCGTTAATCGGATAATAATTGATAGAACGTGCTACTCCTGAAATAGAAGGATAAAAACGGTCACCGTATTGAGTACCTACCACTTCCTGTAAAATAACAGCCATCTTTTCCTGATCGATAACGTTGCTGGTAGCTTGCATATATGCCTTACTGTCTTTGTAGTAAACCGATGCATAAACGCCTTTTATCGCATCACTCAGCATGCGCAGCATCTCATATTTATCTGTAAGGTAAGGAATCATATAAGTAGAATAGATTCCAGCAAATGGCTGATAATGAGAATCCTCTAGCAAGCTGGACGAACGGATAGCAATAGGTGACTTCACAACATCGAAGAAGGCGAAAAAGTCTTCAACCAGTCTGTCAGGCAACTTGGCTCTTAAAAAAGCACGTAATATGTTTTCATCATCAGCATCACTCAGTGCCACCTGATACAGCTGGTTCATATCCATGAATTCATCGAATATATCTGTACAAAGTACCACCGTCTTAGGAATCACAACTGAAGCATTTTCAAACTCTTCGAATTCGGCATGCCTCTTTACCATATTATCAATAAAGGCAAGTCCTCGTCCCTTTCCTCCCAGCGAACCGTCACCGATACGGGCAAAGTTAGAATAACGGTCAAAACGGTCACGCTGGAAAACAGCTACAACTCCCTGATTTTTCATTTTGCGATACTTCACAATCGCCTCGAATATAATCTGGCGATGAGCATCGATGTCTTGCAAAGACTCCCAGGTTATTTGTTTCAAGAACTCTGCAACGGGGAATATGGCGCGCGAATATAACCAACGCGATATATGATTACGACTGATGTGATAAAGGAATGATTCGGCCGGTATAGAGAAAATGGCATTTTGAAGTTCCTTCAAATTATGCACACGTACCACTTCCTCCATCGTATTCGGATTGCGGAAAATGAAATCACCAAAACCAAAATTTTCGGAAACAGCTTCGCGCAGGTCGATATTCATTTTCTTCGAGTTCTTATCGATAAACTGAGCACCGCAACTAAGGGCAAACTCTTTGTTGCTGACTTCTGCCGATTGAAGAATCAATGGAATAAATGGATCACGACTTCTAACTTCGGTAAGAAAACGAATACCTGCATGCGGATCAATTTTATCCTCACGCGGATAACGGGCATCCGATATGATACCCAACGTATTATTCTGGTATTTATTGTATAAGTCCATCGCCTCTTCGTAAGAGCGGGCCAGTACTATTTTAGGACGCCCGCGCATACGCAACGTACGCTGGTGCTCATTCAATGCTTCGGTGGCAAACTCCTGACTTTGGCGAAGCACGAACTTATACAGATTAGGTAGTACAGACGAATAAAAACGGATGGAATCTTCTACAAGTAATATCATCTGTACACCCACCTCTTTTATATCGTGTTCCAGATTCATCTTGTCTTCTATCAACTTTATGATAGATACCAGCAAATCTGTATTTCCCAACCAGCAGAACACGTACTCGAAAATACTCAGGTCTTCATGCTCCATTCGTTCTTTAATACCATGAGAGAAAGGTGTCAGAACAACTAATGGTATATGAGGATATTTTTCCTTTATCTGACGAGCAATGTCGAACGTATCACTATTGTCCGATCCGGGCATACAGATAACCAGGTCGAACATTGTATTTCCCAGTTGCTTCCATGCATCTTCCTCAGTAGACACTTGTGTAAAGCGAGGGGGATAACGAAGACTGAGATTCATGTATTCGATAAATATCTTTTCATCAATGCGACCGTCATCCTCGAGCATGAAAGCATCATACGGATTTGCCACAAGAAGTACATTAAAGATGCGTTTAGTCATTAAACTGACAAACTGGGTATCTTTAAAATAAAGTTGGTTTAATTTTAACTTACTGAGCATAGCTTCAAGGTTTAAGCTTTATTTGTTTAACAAATAACGTGATTTCTATTGATTTGTGCAACTTAGCAGCAGATAAAAATTACTTTCAGACAAATGTAGCACCTTTCAGGCTTTAACTTTTTATCACTTTTCACCCGCAAAAACATTCTGAAATATTTTGATGTTCTACATAAAAACCTATCTTTGCAGTAACAAACAATTTCATTTTGTCAGACCTTAAATTAAAAATGTCATGAACATTAACCAGATTATGTCATCTTTGGAAGCTAAGCATCCGGGTGAATCAGAGTACTTGCAGGCGGTTAGAGAAGTTCTACTTTCTATTGAAGATATCTACAATCAACATCCCGAATTTGAAAAAGCATCACTGATAGAGCGCTTGGTTGAACCAGACCGTATCATAACATTCCGTGTACCTTGGGTGGACGACAAAGGCAAAGTACAAGTAAATTTAGGTTATCGTGTACAGTTTAATAATGCCATCGGCCCGTATAAAGGTGGTATCCGTTTCCATGCATCTGTAAATCTTTCTATCCTGAAATTCTTAGGTTTCGAACAGACATTTAAGAACGCATTGACAACTCTTCCGATGGGTGGTGGTAAAGGTGGTTCTGATTTCTCACCACGTGGCAAGAGTGATGCTGAAGTTATGCGCTTCTGCCAGGCATTCATGCTTGAATTATGGCGTCATGTAGGTCCAGACATGGATGTTCCTGCCGGTGATATCGGTGTAGGCGGCCGTGAAGTTGGATATATGTTCGGTATGTACAAAAAGTTAACACATGAATTTACAGGTACATTCACTGGTAAAGGTTTAGAATTCGGCGGCTCATTAATCCGCCCAGAAGCTACTGGATTTGGTGGTTTGTACTTTGTAAAACACATGCTCGATAAGAAAGGTATAGATATAAAAGGAAAGACTGTGGCTATTTCCGGTTTTGGAAACGTCGCATGGGGAGCAGCAACCAAAGCTACTCAATTAGGTGCTAAGGTAGTTACTATCTCTGGTCCGGACGGATACATTTATGATCCAGATGGTATCAGTGGAGAAAAGATTGACTATATGCTTGAACTGCGTGCTTCTGGCAACGATATCGTAGCACCGTATGCCGACAAGTTCCCTGGTTCTACTTTCGTAGAAGGACGTCGTCCATGGGAAGTAAAAGTAGATATTGCTCTGCCTTGTGCAACCCAGAACGAATTGAACGGAGAAGATGCCATGAACTTAATAAATAATTCCGTACTTTGCGTTGGAGAAATTTCTAATATGGGATGTACTCCAGAAGCTATCGATGCATTCATCGAACATAAGCTAATGTATGCTCCGGGTAAAGCTGTAAATGCAGGTGGTGTTGCAACTTCAGGACTGGAAATGAGCCAGAATGCAATGCATCTGAGCTGGACTGCTCAAGAAGTGGACGAAAAATTGCACCAAATTATGCATAACATCCATGAACAATGTGTAAAATACGGAACTGAACCTGACGGATATATCAATTACGTAAAAGGTGCCAACATTGCAGGATTTATGAAAGTAGCACATGCTATGATGGCTCAAGGTATTGTCTAAAGAACTAAAAAACAAAAGAAAGAATAGAAATTGCAATTTTCTTGTCCTCAAATTTTTATTTGTGGTTTCTATTTCTTAATTTTACAATATATCTCGTTTAGTTGTATTTGTATTTTGTATTGTAGCTTGCGCTGCCTGCCTGAGAAGGTTCGGCAGCGTATTTTTTTCCAAAAAAGTACATAAATTCTAAATATGGCGTTATTCTTATAAAAAGTCAAGTTGAAATAATGCCATGAAATATATATCAACAATCATAATCTTATTTACAATATTAAACGGATGTACATCCGAAAAGCTTTCTGAACAGAAATTGAAGCAGGTAATCATCACAGGAAAAGAATATGCCACTTTTGAAGAAAAAGAATCAAGAAACGATATTTCCGGACAATTGGAAGAAAACAGTATAATCTCTTTTTACAGCAGAGGAGGTATAAGTGCAGAAAATATACCACTTACTTACACGCACGGAGTATGGAATTATACTTCCGAACTACAATGGAATACTGATCAGTCGGACGCGATTGTCAGTGCCTATTACCCTTACATGGAGAGTGACAATTTTACGGTATATGAACCTGACGGAAAATTAAAAGACATTTTATATTATACAGGAAATACCCGATACGGTTCTCCTATTATTTTAAAATTCAGTCATTTATTCTCTCAACTTGTCTTTCATGTTGATCCGCTTCTAAACAAGCAGCTCCAAGAAATACAGTTTACTTCTTCTGTATCGGTACACACATTCGATCCTTTTTCTGCTGAAATGGAATACACAGAAGAGCACCCTTATCCCCAAGTATTTACAAAACAAGAAAATGGTATATATACGCTACTTGTTCCTCCAGCTCCAGAGATACGGGTAGATATAAGTATCACAACTGAAGAGGAAACATACACAGCATCCGTTCATTCTTCAGCCTTTCAAAGCGGATATCGATATAATTATAACATAAAATCATCAAACGACGGATGCGGAATCAGTACAGCTGAAGATTTTATCGCTTTTACTTATCTCATTAATGGAGAAGCGTATGCCGACAGATGTTTAGAAGAGTTCGGAACATCTGTCAATGGAAAAATGACTTATTATCTATTAAATGACATTCATTTTACTCCCGAAGAGTGTGCACGTTTGCAAAGTATCGGACATTATAACCAATCAGGTTTCGAAAACTCAGGATTTATAGATTGCCTGGACGGACAAAATCATACACTGTACGAACTAAAATTAGAGCCTAAAAGCAATATGGATTCATATGCTTTGTTTTCTTTTGTTGATACAGCTGGCATTATCAAGGATTTAAATATTGAGAACGTATCATACTCCAATGCCGGATATACCTGTAAATATGAAGCTATTCTTACAGGTAGAAACAATGGTACAATAACAGGATGTCATATCAAAGGGAACAATTCTTTTACAGGAGAATCGGTTAAGCAGGCTGGCGGTATTGCCGGAATCAATAAAGGATACGTCATTAACTGCTCTGCAGAGAACATTGATTTTCAACTGCCAAACGCTCAGGCTTCCGGTATCTCTTTCAGTAATTTCGGACAACTGTTAAACTGCTATATGGCAAGTTGTGATTTTACTAATACACTGAGCAGTGGAGGTATCTGCTATACCATGGAACCAAGAAGTGAAATGAAAAATTGCTACACATACAAAACGATAGGATATCCATCAAAAAAGAAATATGGATCACTGGTATATAAAAGCAACAACTGTACGATAGAAAGCGGACTTTACTGCGATGTAGATGTCAGAGGAGTATACGACACCTACCAAACTACCCCGAAACAGATATACACATACGATGAAAACACGATGACGGCAGAAAATGATATACCAGTTATCGACATACTTAACAACTGGATATCAGATAATGCACAGCTTTATCCGGAAAAGATCTTTTACCAATGGATTAAAGGAGATATTCCTCCTATAATACTGGAACTCCGCTAGATTTTGTTTTTTTTAGGCTAAAGGACGATGCTTATGAGTAAAATATTGTATTTTTGCCACAAAATCAGTTTTCATGGAAAAAAATAAGAAATTAATCATCGTTATAGCAGCATTGATTGTTGTAATTGCTGGAGTTTCATTTTTAGCGTTCAATGAATTTCGCAAAAATAAAGAAATGACTGAAGTATTCGCCGTCGAAAAAGAAGAGATGGAAAACGAATACAGCACTTTTGCCACTCAATATGACGAGCTTCAGGTACAAATAAATAATGACTCTCTACGCGAAAAGCTGGAAAGTGAAAAGTTAAAGACTCAACGTTTGCTCGAAGAACTCCGTCAGGTAAAAAGTAGCAATGCCGCTGAAATCATACGCTTGAAAAAAGAACTGAAAACTGTTCGTGCCGTATTGAGAAGTTATGTCATGCAAATCGACTCACTGAATCGAATCAATGCTGCACTGATGGAAGAAAATCAGGAAGTGAAAAGTAAATATACAGCAGCTACTGCACAAATCAATACCCTAGCCGCTGAAAAGAAAAATCTTAATGAGCGAGTATCACTGGCAGCCCAGCTTGATGCAACGAATATATCTGCTCTTCCAATGAATAAACGAGGTAAAAAAGCACGTAAAGTAAAGGACGTGAAGAAAATTGCTATCTCGTTCACCATCGTCAAGAATATTACAGCCAAAACGGGTAATAAAACTCTATATATCCGTATTGCCAAACCTAACAACGAAATCTTATCGAAAGGTGATACAACATTCCCATACGAAGATCGTCAGATTACATATTCCATTAAGAAATATATTGAATATACTGGTGAGGAACAAAGCGTTACTGTATATTGGGATGTAGAAGAATTCCTCCCTGCGGGAACATATACTGTATACATCTTTGCTGATGGCAATATGATCGGTCAGAACTCATTCGAAATGAAATAAAACTTTATGAGAAAATACTTAATTTATTTCATACTCAGTTCCATTTTTCCAACGTTTTTTCTATCGTCATGCGGAGAAGACCGTTCTGGTGAATACTATGCCTTAATTGCAAGTAAGACATGGATGTATGAAACCATGCAACAGAATTATCTGTTCTATGAGGATCTTCCTGCTGAAGACGGACTGGATTTTTTCGATAAGCCGGCAGATTTTTTAACATCGGTGGCATCTGATCGTGACCAGAAAAATGGTGTTCTTTTCTCTCACATCGATTCTGTTAAAATATCCCGTGTGCAAAGCAGTTATCCTACATTCGGCATCGAAGGAAGTTTGGTTCGCGGTGTAAGCGGAGACTATTATTATACCATATTATATACTCAACCGGATTCTCCGGCCAGCGAAATGGGATTGAAGCGTGGCGATCATATTTTTATGGTCGACAGTCAGAAAATTACGAGCAGCAATTATACAGAATACTTCCAACGCCCAAGCAAAACTTACCGCTATCAGGTTGCAAGAATGAATGACAACGGAGCTCCAGACAGTCTGGAATTTACGACACCTGCTCCACGAATCGTTGAGGAACCAAGTGTATACTTAACACGCAATTTTACAACATCGGGCGGAAAAAAAGTTTTCTATATCATGTATAACAGTTTCGAAATAACAGAGGAAACTGAGCTGAAAAGCAAATTTGCAGAAGGGCTAGCCTCATCACCCAATGAGATTGTTCTGGATTTAAGATACAACCCCGGTGGCTACGTTTCTACAGCTTTGCTGTTGAGTACCATACTTGCTCCTGCTGATGCAATGGGAAAAACATGTTTCAACCTGATATTTAATGATAAACTGAATAAAACAGAAAATTATGTGTTCGACCCAGCTCTTCTGCAAGGAGTATCCAATGCTTCGTTCGACCATCTTTATGTGCTGACAACAGGAAATACAGCTTCAGCTTCAGAAATCATAATCAACTGCCTGCGCCCATATTTAGGTGACAAATTAATTCAGGTAGGAGAAAATACATTTGGTAAAAATGTAGCTCAAAGTTTATTCACCAATGCAGCTCATCCGCAACTAGAATTCTGGCTAACTACTTCGTACATAAGTAATTCAGAAAATTATTACGATTATTATACAGATGGCCTGAAGCCCGATTATGAAGAAAGTGAGGACCTTACCGGATATTTGGGAGAACTGGGAACAGAACAAGATTCCTTGATGGTCCCTGTATTGTATCACATAGAGCATGGCAATTTCCCATCAACAACTCCTAGTGAAACTAGAATAATGACACGTTGGTTTGGTGTAAACTCTACCCCACAAGTGGTTTCTAATTCTGTCGCCAATAAACCCAAACGTTCAAAACTGACAAGTTTCTAATTTTTCAAAAAGACAGTTAAGCTAAAAAAGCAAAAAAGACACAGAAACGCTCTTCCTTTTCAACCTTTTTACTTGGTGATTTGTTTTTATTATAATACATTTGCAATGTTGCATAAGCAACTAAACACTAAAGAAAATTGGTAATGAAAAGAATTTTAAGTTTCATTTTATTGTTCGGGCTGGTTCTAAATGGTTATGCCCAACGAATCTTAAATTTGGACAGTTGCCGTGCACTGGCTCTCGCGAACAACAAAGAACTACGCATCGCGCAAGAAAAAATAAATGCTGCTCACTACCAGCAAAAAGCAGCATTTACGAATTATCTTCCAAAGATAGATGTGACGGGAAGCTATATGCGTACCCAAAAAGAAATATCTTTACTAAGCAATGACCAGAAACAAGTCATTGGCAATATGGGAACCAGCGTAGGAAACGAACTACAGCATTTGGGACAAGAATTGCAACAAATAGCAATGCAACATCCTGAATTGCTTCCCCTCCTTACCCCTTTAAGTAATGCTATGGGAAAAATTCCAGGAGCATTAAACAATGCAGGACAAAGTATTATTGATGCATTTCGTACTGATACCAGAAATTTATATGTAGGAGCTGCTACCCTTACCCAGCCTATTTTTATGGGAGGAAAAATCGTAGCATATAATAAAATAACGAAGTATGCAGAGCAGTTGGCACAATCACAACATGCTACAGGCATGCAGGATGTAATATTAAGTACGGATCAAGCCTACTGGCAAGTCATCTCTCTGGTCAATAAAAAGAAATTGGCAGAAAGCTTCCTGAAACTTGTTCAAAAGTTAGACTCTGACGTGAGTAAAATGGTTGCCGAAGGAGTAGCTACAACTGCGGATGAACTCAGTGTAAAAGTAAAAGTAAATGAAGCAGAAATAACACTTACTCAGGTAGAAGATGGGTTAAGTCTATCTAAAATGGTACTATGCCAGCTCTGTGGCATCCCATTGGATACAGAAATACGACTGGCAGATGAAGAAATTAAAGATTTGACATTACCCAATACATACACGGAAAGCAATGTAAATACAGCATTTGCAAACCGTCAGGAACTTAAATCGCTAGAACTTGCCGAAAAGATTTACAGACAGAAGGTAAATGTTGCTCGTGCCGAGTTTCTTCCTTCAGTCGGATTAACAGCAAACTACTTATTCACAAATCCTTCACTGACTAATGGATTTGAAAATAAATTCAGAGGAATGTGGGGAATCGGTGTTGTCGTAAAAATACCTGTATTCCATTGGGGAGAAGGTATATACAAAGTCAAAGCTGCTAAAGCTGAAGCCAATATAGCACGCTACCAACTGGAAGACATAAAAGAAAAGGTAGAGCTTCAGGTCACACAAAGCTCGTATAAAGTTAATGAAGCTGTGAAAAAGCTGACCATGGCAGAAAAAAACATGGAAAAAGCCGAAGAAAATTTGCGATATGCTAATCTGGGATTTAAAGAAGGAGTCATACCTGCAAGCAATGTGTTAGAAGCACAAACGGCTTGGTTGTCAGCACAATCTGGCAAGATTGATGCACAAATCGATCTAAAAATGAGTGAAATATATTTGAACAAATCAATGGGAACATTAAAATAATAAATCAATATGACTGAAAAATCTCAACACAGCAATATCATGCTGGCATTTTTTACACTTGCTGCAGTAATTGTCATTGTAAGTATCATCGGATTCTTTACTCTCGGAAAAGGTCCTGAAATTATTCAAGGTCAGGCAGAAGCAACTGAATATCGCGTTTCGAGCAAAGTGCCAGGACGTATACTTAAATTTTTAGTAGATGAAGGAGAAAAAGTAAAGGCTGGAGATACACTTGCTATACTTGAAGCTCCGGATGTACAGGCTAAATTATCTCAGGCACAGGCAGCAGAACAAGCTGCACAGGCTTTAAATGAAAAAGCAATCCGTGGCACTCGTTCAGAACAGTTGCAAGCAGCATTCGAAATGTGGCAAAAGGCAAAAGCTGGTTTGGACATCGCAGAAAAATCATATAACCGTGTAAACAGATTGTATGAAGAAGGAGTTATGTCTGCTCAAAAAAGAGATGAAGCAAAAGCTCAATATGATGCTATGGCCGCAACAGAACGGGCTGCCAAAGCACAATACACAATGGCTAAAAATGGTGCACAACGTGAAGACAAAGCAATGGCAGCAGCTCAGGTAGAGCGTGCGAAAGGTGCTGTGGCCGAAGTTACTTCGTATATAAACGAAACTTATCTGATAGCGTCTGCCGATGGAGAAGTTACAGAAATATTCCCTAAAGTAGGTGAACTGGTAGGTACTGGAGCTCCAATCATGAATGTTGCTCAGCTAGACGATATGTGGGTAACCTTTAATGTACGAGAAGATTTCTTGAAAGATTTTACCGTAGGAGGGGAAATTACAGCTTATATACCTGCATTAGAAAAGAATGCAACTTTCAAGGTCACATACATGAAAGATTTGGGAACTTATGCAGCATGGAAAGCAACCAAGACAACCGGACAATTCGATTTAAAAACTTTTGAGGTAAAAGCCAAACCCGTACAAACAGTAGAAAACTTACGCCCCGGCATGTCGGCTATTATTGAAAAATAAAGAATAAACTATGTCAATTACTGTCCATAAACGTCTGTTACAAATTGCGAAACGAGAAGTTATACGCATCGCAACCAAGCCGATGTATCTCTTTTGCATGGTAATAGCTCCGATTTTCAGTTATATTTTCTTTACTACGCTAATGAGCAGCGGGCTACCTACCAATATGCCTGCAGGCGTAGTGGACCTTGACAATACTTCAACTACACGTACGATCATACGTAATCTGGATGCTTTTCAGCAGACTAAAATCGTAGCCCACTACGGTAGTTTCAACGAAGCAAGGGAAGCCATCCAGCGCGGAGAAATTTATTCATTCTATTACATTCCGGAAGGGACTACAGAGAAAGCAATAGCAGGCAGACAACCTAAAGTGTCTTTTTACACAAACTATTCATACCTGATAGCCGGTTCTCTACTTTACAGAGATCAACGTACGATGAGTGAGCTTGCTTCTGCTGCCATAGGTCAGAGTACCTTATTGGCCAAGGGAGCAACAGAAGATCAGGCTGTAGCATTCTTACAACCAATTGTCATTGATACTCATCCACTGAATAATCCCTGGCTAAACTATTCCGTATATCTGTGTAACACACTATTTCCCGGAATATTGATGCTACTGATTTTTCTAATTACAGCATATACAATAGGAGTTGAAATAAAAGAAAATACAGCAAAGGAGTTACTTCATTTAGCAGATAATTCCATTGTTACAGCATTGGTCGGCAAATTATTGCCACAAACAATTCTGTTTTTTATCATAGCTGTATTCTACAATGTATATCTCTATGGATTTTTACATTACCCATGTAACAGTGGTATCTTCCCAATGTTATTGTCAGGACTCTTATTAGTACTGGCTTCACAAGCTGTAGGTCTGTTTTTCTTTGGCCTATTTGGCACGCTTCGTCTGGCTCTTAGTGCAGCCTCACTTTGGGGAGTTTTATCTTTTTCCATTTCAGGATTTACATTTCCGGTTATGGCCATGCACCCGACTCTTCAGGCACTCAGTGTGCTATTCCCATTGAGGCATTACTTTTTACTATATGCCAACCTTGCACTCAACGGTTATCCACTTATTTATGCCTGGCATTCTGTAGTGGCATTACTCATATTTATGCTGCTGCCATTCTTTGTATTGAAGAAACTGCGTACAATCATGTTACACTATACATATATTCCTTAAAAGGTCAATCATGGAAAAATATTCACTCCGACATATTATACGGCAAGGGCTGAATGGACTGTTCTATATATTCAGAAAGGAACTTAAAGCTACGATAAAAGATCAGGGAGTCCTGATATTTTTCCTGCTGGTTCCATTAGCTTACCCGTTGATATATGCTTTCATCTATACAAACGAGGTTGTTCGTGAAGTTCCCACAGCAGTGGTAGACGCGAATAACAGTTCTCAAAGCAGAAAATACATACGTATGGTAGATGGAAGTCCCGATGTACATATACAGTCTTATTGCGCCGATATGGAAGAAGCAAGGCTATTGCTTAAGGACCAAAAGGTATATGGCATTATATATATCCCTGAAAGCTTCAGTCAAGATCTGGCCGAAGGTAAGCAAGCTCACGTAAGCATTTATTGCGACATGAGCGGAATGCTTTATTACAAAGCAATTTTGCTGGCAAATACAGAAACCTCCTTGAAAATGAATAAGGAGATTCAGGTAAAGAGATTAGGTAATACAACAGAACGACAAGATGAAATCAGTACAACTCCAATAGAATATGAGTCTGTTTCTTTGTTCAATCCACAAGACGGTTTTGCCAGCTTCCTTATTCCAGCTGTTTTAATACTTATTATCCAACAAACTCTATTGCTGGGAGTAGGTTTGTCTGCTGGAACAGCACGCGAAAACAATCGATTCCGCGACCTTGTACCTATCAGCCGACAATATCAAGGGACATTACGCATTGTATTAGGAAAATCGCTTGCATACCTGATGATCTATACTGTTATGTCGACATATATTCTCTGTCTGGTTCCTAAAATATTCAGCCTGGTACAGATAGCTCAACCAGCTACTTTATTCTGGTTTACTTTACCTTATCTGCTGGCATGTATTTTCTTTGCCATGACCTGCTCTATATTCGTTCATCACAGAGAATCGTGCATGCTGATATTTGTATTTACCTCTGTACCTTTACTGTTTATATCAGGTATATCATGGCCAGGCGCAGCTATTCCTAAATTTTGGGAAATATTCTCATGGCTCTTCCCTTCTACGTTTGGAATAAACGGTTATGTACGCATCAATACCATGGGAGCAACATTACATGATGTCTTACCTATAATCAGGGGATTATGGATACAAGCCGTAGTGTATTTTATTACAACCTGTATCGTATACCGACGCCAAATCATGTTAAGTCGTAAACACGCGTTAGAACGATTAAAAACTTACCGGAATAAAAAGCGTCTTCAAGCAGGATAAATCCATATCCATATTTTAAAAAGTATTATAAAAAACTCTTCTTTTATCATCTGTAAATGATTGTTTCCAGAAATAAAAGAAGAGTTTTTGTTTATCAATGTATCAATATCCTCGAACTATTCATGCAGACTTTCTATGTAAGTATATAGCTTCTTGTAAAAAGCATGCCGAGTCAATGTTGAAGCATCTCCCAATATAATCAGTTTCATACGAGCTCGGGTAATCGCAACATTCATACGTCGTAAATCATTCAGGAAACCAATCTGTCCTTCCTCGTTAGCACGTACCAAACTAATCAGAATCACATCACGTTCCTGTCCCTGAAATCCATCCACAGTATTAATCGTGATAGCCTGCCGGTAAGGCTTAAAAAAAGCATCATTTCGGACAAGACGGCGCAAATATTGTACCTGTGCCTTATATGGCGAAATCATACCCACATCAATCCGTTCATCCAAGAAACGTTCCCGCCCTATTTGGGTAATATAACCTTTCAGCTGCTCGATAGATAATTCAGCTTCCGACTTGTTTATTCTTCCATAATTTTCACCAATAAACTCCTCATTACAATCTAATCCTTCAGTATTGATCCATTCAATAGGAGTATCAAAATCGAGAATGCTACGATATTTTACTTCAGGAGCAGACTGCAACATCCCTCCGTAAAACCATTCCGATGAAAAACGCATAATCTCATCATTCATACGATACTGGAGCTTCAGCAGTGAAACAGTATCGGGTTTATTCTTTACGATAGTCTGCATCAGCGTATGTCCCAGTCCTGCACGAAGAGCTTCCGGTGTCTTTACCGTCGGAGGAAGCTGACAATGATCTCCTGCCAATATTACCCGGTCGGCTTTCCGTATCGGAATCCAGCAGGCAGCTTCAAGTGCCTGAGCAGCCTCATCAATAAACAATGTTCCGAATTTCTGCCCTGTCAACAAGCGATTGGCACTTCCAACCAATGTGCAGGCAATTACACGAGCCTCAGAAAATAAAGATTCATTGATACGAATTTCCAATTCTGTTGCACGGTCTTTCAGCGAATTAATCTTTTGCCGGACAGCTTCTCGTTCAGCGCCTTTTCTGCTCCTGGCATACAATTCGCGTATCGCTTTACGAATACTCCATAGCTGCGGATAGTCAGGATGAGATTCAAAACGGCGTTCATAAGTGAACGATAACATCTTATCATTCACCCGACTAGGATTTCCTATACGTAATACACTTACTCCCCTGTCGACTAGTTTTTCACTTATCCAGTCGACGGCCATATTACTCTGTGCACAAACCAATACCTGATTTTCCCGATGAAGAGTTTCGTATACAGCCTCTACCAGAGTAGTAGTTTTTCCCGTTCCGGGAGGCCCATGTACGATTGCTACATCCTTAGCATGAAGTACTTTATTCACAGCTTCCTCCTGCGTAGCATTTAACCAAGGAAAGCGCAAAGGATGAAACGAAAAAGTAGAAGCAGGTTGAGTTCCATGAAAGATATCACGCAACTCTGCCAAACGATTATTTTTTGCTCCGACAACTTGCTTTAAAGCCTCAAACATCAGGCGATAACTTGTTTCATCAAAATAAAGTTGTACACCTACGACTTCTTTACTTTGCAAGGCAAGCAAAGCATCAACGGAAGGAAGAATCACAACCATCCGATCTTCATCCACGTAGTTTACTGTTGCGACAAAGTTCAGATAATTCAATTTACCCGAAACGTCTTGCGTAAAGAAACATACCGGACGTCCATATTCAAACTGATGTTCGATATCCTTGTCTTCACGCCGCTCAACTTCTATCACCAGCTGATTTAAGGCGTTATAATAATTTCGTCCCAAATTTAACGGATACCAGCACATACCGCGCTTGATTTTCCGTCCAATGCCCATCAGCTCTGTTTGCTGCTTAAACTGTTCCTTTTCGTATTCATATTCTATCTGCAACAATTCATATTGATGTTGCAAATAAAGTACAGGAGATTTTATACACGGATCTTCTCTCATAGGCTAAACATTTATTCCTTCTCACCTTCAGCCAGCATCTGTGCCCGCGACTTACTCTGGGTTACAACATAAACACCTACAAAAATCAATACCGCTGCCAATGCTTTGGTCCAGCCAAAGACTCCCATTCCTAAAAAGACTGATACTGTAGTTCCGACAATGGGCTGTATATAGTTATACATACTTACGACGGTAGGGCGAAGTGTCTTCTGACCTACGAGCATCAAAATATAGGCAAAGAATGTTCCGAATAAGACAACATAACCAACTTCCATCCATACCGTAGCAGAGAAAGACATAGTCGTCATTGCTGAAAAATCACGGTAAGAAAAAGGAATGAAACAGATAGCTGCATAGGTAAACATCCATTTCATCAGTGTAAACACATTGTAGCGCGAAATAAGTTTCTTAAATATAGTCAGATAACAGGCAAAACTTACCTGAGCCGTTATGCACAATGCATCTCCCAAAATACTGCCTCCTCCATCTACCGATCCGCCCTGATTGCTTAAAATCAGCATAAGCGCACCGATTGAGCCTAGAAATATACCAATAACCTTCTTGGGTGTAACAGGTTCTTTCAAAAAAAGTGCAGCCAATATCATAGTTACTATCGGCATGGTAGTAGTTACAATAGAAGCATCTATAGGAGATGTAAGCGACAAACCAAATGTAAAACATCCCTGATTGCACACAATACCCAACAGTCCGGCAAAGAAAAGCAACATCAAATCATGCGAACTAACTTTCTCCTTCGGAGCAAACAATGACGCAATCCAAAAACAAACCGCACCACCTATCATACGCATTGTAGCCAACGACAATCCGGTTATTCCAGCTTCCATGGCCGCCTTTCCCATTGGCGACATCAATCCCCACATACTCGCCGCACCCAGCAAAGCAAGATGTGCTCTTATAACTTTTACATTCATGTTTTCTATCATATTTTTTACGATGCAAAGGTAAGAGTTATCCGAAAAAAGAGAGCTGTAAACATTGATTTATTCCAAGATTATCCGTATTTTTGTTTAAAGCGTATAAACAAATACAACCATGAAGAAGCAAGCCGACTACATTAAACGTATCGAAATTAAAGGTCTATGGGGAAGAAAGAATATCTCATGGGACTTACGTGCTGATGTCAACATTTTAAGCGGAGTAAATGGTATTGGTAAAAGTACAATTTTGAACAATTCCGTACGATATCTTAACGAACTGGAAGGGCATGCATTGACTAATGGCGTACAGCCGGGAGTTTCCTTCGTATTCTCTCCTGAAGATGCTAATTTCATCCGATTTGACGTAATCCGTAGTTTCGACCGTCCGCTAATCAATTCCGGACTGCTTGAAAAGATAGGAAACTCAAATGTAAAAACAGAACTCGACTGGCAATTATATCTGCTTCAGCGTCGCTATCTGGATTATCAGGTAAATATCGGAAACAGAATTATCGAACTGCTTACAAGCGGAGTTATAGAAGATCAGGCTCGTGCTGCTGAAGTTTCACGTCCCAAAACAAAATTCCAGGACTTAATGGATGATCTTTTCAGCGAAACCGGGAAAAAAATAAACCGCAGAAGCAACGAAATCTTATTCGAGCAAGATGGTGATATATTAACTCCTTACCAGCTGTCATCAGGAGAAAAACAAATGCTTGTCATTTTGCTTACCGTACTGGTACAAGACAATCAGCCATTTGCACTATTTATGGATGAGCCCGAAATATCTCTTCATGTAGAATGGCAACAACGGTTGATTTCACTCATCCGAAGCTTAAACCCTAATGTACAGATCATACTTACCACCCACTCTCCTGCCTTAATTATGAACGGATGGATAGATGCAGTGACAGAAGTAAGTGATATAACTACTCATTAAACAATTACGGCTATGGGAAAAAGACTTACAGAAAACCTTTCTTCACTCTATATTGGAGCAGCCAACAGTCTGAAGCCAAAACAAGCAAAAAGAAAAATCGTCGCATATGTAGAAAGTTACGATGACATATCTTTTTGGCGTTCCCTTCTGGCCGAATATGAGAATGACAAACGTTACTTTGAAGTCATGTTGCCATCCCGAAGTTCACTTGCCAAGGGAAAGAAATCAGTTTTGATGAACGAACTGGGAAGTCGTCTGGGAGAAAATATGATAGCCTGTGTTGACAGTGATTACGATTATCTTCTTCAAGGAAGGACTCAAACGTCACGGTATATCATCAACAGCCCCTACGTATTACAGACGTATGCCTATGCCATAGAAAATTACCACTGCTATGCCGAAGGCTTACACGAAGCGTGTGTTACAGCTACGCTAAACGACCATAAACTGATTGACTTTCCTGCCCTCATGAAACTCTATTCAGAAATAGCCTATCCGCTTTTCATCTGGTCTGTATGGTTTTACCGCCAACATAATTTATCAGAATTTTCCTTACTGGATTTCTGCTCTTTCGTAAAGTTAGACCAAGTCAGTACACGCCATCCTGAAAAAAGTCTGGAAATCATGTCCAAAAAAGTCAACCGTAAACTTCATGAGTTAGAAAGACGGCATGTAGAAGCTCTGGAAGAGATCGAAGATATGAAAAAAGAGTTCCGTACATTGGGAGTGTACCCGGACAATACTTACATGTTCATTCAAGGGCATCACATTATGGACAATGTCATACTGCGTCTGCTGATTCCGGTATGCACAGTACTCCGTCGCGAACGTGAACAACAAATACACGATTTAGCTTTACACGACATTCAGTTACATAATGAGCTCACAGCCTATCAGCGTAGTCAGGTTGATATAGAAGTGGTTATCCGTAAAAATCCTCATTACCAGTCATCACCTCTTTATCAGATGATCCGGCGAGATATAGAAGCATTTCTGAAAATAGCCAAATAAATATCTGAGAGTGTGCCCCGAAAGACATCACGACACACTCTCAGAAAAAATTATATCTCATACCCTAACCTGATTAGTCCGACCCAATTACATTCACGAGTGTTGGCTATCAGATGGAAGGCAGGCTGTACATATCCACTTTTCCCAAACAAGAACTTACAAGTCAACTCACTTGCCCATTCATGTTCAGTTGTAAAATCTGCATAATCAGCAAACACACCTCCTTCTATTTTCTTATAACGCATTACAAGTCCACCACCTACATAACTACGGCATCCTTGTTTCTCTGTCGGATTTATGGAATATTGAAACAAAGCATACAGACCAGAAGAAAGTTTTTGTTCCGCATATCCCCAAAGTACTGTATTCAACTTTTTCTTTTCTTCCGTTTCATCATTTCCACTTTCATCACCAGCAGACATCCCGCTATGTAAAGCAATGCCCATATAATAACCGCTATCATTGTTTTGATAATTTAATGATGTAATACTCAATATTCCATCCGTTTTCGGACAAAAACGAAAAACATTTTCCTTTCCGACAAACATGTTATAGCCGGTTCCATTATAAATGGAAGTTTCCATATGCCAGTTTCCCAACTTCAACTTATAATCCATACCTACTGAAGCCACCGGATAATTTGCAATCGGATAATTAGCCGACAAAGTAGGAAATATACCGCATGAGCTATTGGTAAACAAAGATGTACACGGTGAATTAAAATAATCTTCATTCAGATTCCGTATTCCAACAAAAAGAGAAGAAGCCCCTACATGCCAGTTTATCCCTAATATGGCTAAAGCCAGAGGCAAATTTTCTTCTTCAATATTCGAATATACTTGCAAATCATCAACCAGCTTCTTATCACTCGTTCGTGCCACACTGATAGAAGCAACCTCAATGTTAACCGAATTGCCTAAGGATTGCAGGAAATCAGTACGAAGTAAATTCACCCATTTTGCTCCTTTACGAAAATCAGTTTGAAATTCAGTAGTGTAGGTCAGATTAAAATCCTGAGCCGCAAGGTAATGGTTTGTAAATGTAACCATTACCATAGCAGCACACAAAACAAATCTCTTCACAATCATTTATCACAACCATTTTACAAATCGCTTGATATACCAGTTTTTTATCATTTGAGTCAGTACACAGTATGAAAGCAGAATACCGACAAGCCAGGGGAAATAGCTTAATGGCAAAGGTTCAAGTCCGATTGAAGTTCCGAAAGGAGAGAAAGGAATGATAATTCCAATAACCATTATCAGCACAGTCAGTCCGGTAACCTGCCACGAAGCACAACTTTGTATAAATGGTATTTTCTGCGTACGAATCATATGAACAATCAATGTCTGCGACAGTAAACCTTCTATAAACCAGCCCGACTGAAATAACGTCTGATGCTCCACAGAATTACAGCTGAACACATACCACATCACCAGATAAGTAACAATATCAAAAATAGAACTTATCGGTCCGATAAATATCATAAAACGGCTAATATCAGAAGCATCCCATTTACGAGGCTTACGGAGATAATCAGCATCCATACGGTCAAAAGGAATGGTAGTCTGCGAAATATCATAAAGCAAATTCTGAATCAGCAGATGAATCGGCAACATCGGAAGGAAAGGCAAAAATGCACTTGCAGCCATTACACTAAACATATTTCCAAAATTCGAACTTGCTGTCATCTTTATATACTTAGTGATATTTCCAAATGTTTTTTTACCCTCAAGTACACCATCTTCCAACACCGTCAAGTCCTTTTCCAGTAGAATAATATCTATTTGGCTATATCTACAGCAGAATCAACCGAAATGCCGATATCCGACTGACGCAAAGCAGCAGCATCATTAATACCGTCACCCAAGAATCCTACAGTATTCTGCTGCTCTTGAAGCAACATAATGATCTGTGTCTTCTGAATAGGAGTTAATTTACTAAAGTTTCCCACCCCCAATAAAGAGGGTGGGAAACTTTAGTAAACCTATCCACCCAACTGATATGGGTATCGTGCAGTTAACATCTGATGCACAACTGTTAGAAGAAGTAATAGTAAAGGGGAACTTACCTGTTACACGAATGAAAGGTGATGCTATGGTAACCAGTGTTGAAAACAGCGTATTAAGCAAAGCTGGTTCGGCTAATGATGTACTAGGAAAAATACCGGGAATAACCAAGACGCAAGACAGTTATGAAGTTTTCGGAAAAGGAACTCCTCTGATATATATAAACGGAAGAAAACTGAATGACCTGACCGAACTGGAACAGCTTAATGCAGATGAAATAAAAAATGTAGAAGTCATACGTAATCCTGGTTCAAGATACGATGCAACCGTCAAAGCCGTTATACGCATCCAAACAGTAAAAAGACAAGGAGAAGGCTTCGGATTTAACTTACGGTCCAGCTATTATCAGTCAAAAAATACAGACTGGATCGAACAGGCCAATCTGAATTATCGTCATCACGACCTGGATATTTTCGGCTCCATTTACTTTAGTAATATGAAGTATATACAGGATTATACCGTTATTCTTAAGAAAAGAGGAACGCAGGAATGGACCCATAACATGAACAGTTTCAACGATAATTTATCCAAGATACTGGAGGGCAATATCGGATTCAATTATCAAATAAACGACAAACATACATTGGGAATGAAATATCAACCTAACAAACAGCTTTCTTCAGATGGATCCAGAGAAACCTATACACATGTAACCACCGACAATCAGCTTTACGACGAAATATATTCTACTGCCAACAATTATACCGACGATGATTGGGGACATGAAATCAATGCATATTATAACGGTATAGTCGGTACTGCAAATATTGATTTCAATATAGACTATTTCCAAAATGGTAGCCGGGAATACTCCAATGTAAAAGAGTTGAGTGAAAAGTATGAAGATCGCGATGTACATTCAATAGGAGATGTAAAGAACTGTCTGGTTGCCGGAAAACTCATAGTTTCCTTGCCTTTAGGAAAAGGAACACTTGCCGTAGGAAGTGAGGTAACCTATACACATCGAAATGATGATTATCTTAATGAAGAAAATTATGTACCCACTTCATACAGCAAGCTTGAAGAAATAAATGCTGCCGGATTCGCAGAATATAGCCAGAACTTCCCGTGGGGTGACTGGTCTGTTGGAGTAAGATACGAACAGGATAAATTCGACTATTTCGAGAATAACCAACATATAGATGAACAGAGCCGGACATTCGACAATGTATTTCCTCATCTGTCGTTCTCTACCAAATGGGGAAATATACAGACCCAGTTAAGTTACACAGCAAAAACAGTCAGACCTTCTTATCAACAACTTAGTAACAATGTTTCCTACTCAGACCGTTTCACCCAGCAAAAGGGAACTCCGACACTTCGCCCAACCATTATACACGACCTGTCATTGGCTGCCGTATGGAAATGGTTACAGCTCAGTCTGTCTTACAGTCAGACTAAAAACTGGATATTATATTGGGGTGAATTGACAGAAGAAGATGGTTCACAGACCATGTTAAGCTATCGTAACTGGAATAAATCCATTCCAACTTTCTCAGCTTTTCTTTCGGCCTCACCTAAAATAGGCTGCTGGTCACCAATGATTGGAATAGGTGTAAAAAAACAATGGCTTACAGTAGAATCCTTTAGCAAACCTTTCGATATGAAAACTCCAGTTTATGTAGCAAACTTCAATAATACCATCGAATTGCCAAAAGAATTTATTATCGGACTGGATGCCAATATCCAAAGTAAAGGTGCTTATCAGAATATTTACATAGAACATCCGACAGGCAGCATAAATCTGTCTGTCAGAAAAAGTTTCTTGAAAGATGCTCTCAGTGTTGAATTGAAAGGCAGTGACTTACTCGATACAAACAAAGATTATTATCACTTATATTCTGGAGATTATAATATTTATCAAAAAAATTCTTACGATAATCGTGAGTTTTCTGTAACAATAAGATACAAGTTCAATACAGCCAAGAGCAAATACAAAGGTACCGGAGCCGGTGAAAGCCAGAAAAACCGTATGTAATTTGTAGATATTATCAGTAAAAACACACATAATTTTGCTTCAATCCAGGTAATAAATTGATAAACCGATAATGGACCAATAAAGGAAATTTGTAACAATTAGAGGTCTACAAAAAACATGCTGATAAATGCAGAAAAACATCTCGATATTTTCAAAAAAATTGTAGAAATTTCCAGATGTTTTGTACAAAAAATCTAGCTATTCTGCTGAGCTTTTTAAAAGAGTTCACAGAGAGTAAGAAAAGAGAAAAGAACGTTTTTCCCATAATAAAGGAAAGACAAAAAAATAGCCTGCCCGGACAATGATTTTCTCGTCGTTCAGGCAGGCTATTATATGTATCTCAAGAATTATTTTTCAGGAGTATTTTCCAACGTTGCAGTCAGGAAGTCGTAGAACTTCGAAACTGAAGGAATGTGACAACGTTCTTCCGGAGTATGCGGGCACTGCAAAGTAGGACCGAAAGAAATCATATCAAGTCCCGGAACTACTGCTCCGATAATACCACATTCCAGTCCGGCATGTATAACCTTCACTTCAGGAAGTTCGCCAAACTGTGCCTTATACGATTCCTTCATGGCGTGAAGGATAGGAGAATTAACATTTGGTTCCCATCCTGAATAGCTGCCTGAACGTTCTACATGCATACCAGCCATAGAGAAACAGCTTTCGATAGCTGTATTACGGTAATCTTTCATTGATTCACGAGAACTACGTGTCAAAACTTTAACAGCTGCCTTTCCATTGGCAATTTCAACAATGGCAAGGTTAGAAGATGTTTCTACTGTATCAGGAATAGTCGGGATGAAACGTTCCACTCCGTTAGGACATGCATAGATAGCATCTACCAAGTTATCGCGGATTTCTTCAGGAACCATGTACTTCGGCAATTCCACACGTTCTGCCTTAAAGCTCAGTCCTTCTTCGATTGTAGCAAATTCATCACGCCATACTTGTTCACACTCACCAACGAATGCCAGTACATCTTCTACTTCTGTTTCGGGTACAGTGATCACAACTTCGCATTCACGAGGAATAGCATTACGCATGTTTCCACCTTCCCACGATACCAGACAAGCTTCATCGTATGCAATAACCTGATTCAGGAAGCGAGCCATAAGCTTGTTTGCATTGGCATGTCCCCAGCCAATCTGTATACCAGAGTGACCACCACGCAGACCTTTCAGAGTAACTTTCAAAGCTACATCTTCCGGATCGGTTTCTTCTTCCTTATATTCCAGTGTAGCTGTCAGATCTTCACCACCGGCACAACCGATATACAGCTCACCTTCTTCTTCAGAGTCGAGGTTCAGCAAAATATCGCCTTCTATTTCTCCAGGTTTCAAGCCGAAAGCGCCATACATACCAGTTTCTTCATCGGCAGTGATCAGTGCAACCAATGGGCCGTGTTTTAATGTTTTATCTTCCATTACAGCCATGATTGCAGCTACCCCCATACCGTTGTCCGAACCAAGTGTAGTGCCTTTTGCCTTCACCCATTCACCGTCTACATAAACCTGAATAGGATCGTTTTCGAAATCATGCTGTGTATCTTTGTTCTTTTGTGGAACCATATCCATGTGTGCCTGCAAGATAACCGTCTTACGGTTTTCCATGCCCGGAGTGGCAGGCTTGCGGTAAATGATGTTTCCAGCCTCATCCTGAAAAGCTTCAACACCAGCATTCTTACCGAACTCCAGTAAAAATGACTGAACTTTTGCCAAATGTCCTGACGGGCGAGGCACTTGAGTTAACGAATAAAAATGCTTCCACACATTCTGTGGAGCCAGAGAAAGAATTTCATTCATAGGTTTTAGTTTTATTTTTATTTGTAAGCGGCAAAGCCACCAGTCCATATATTCCTAACAAAATTAATAAAAAGGTTTGAATACCATGCACTAAAAGCGCAAATATTCCTGCATCTTCCTTACTTACTCCGTACATCATCATCATGGTGATGACAGCAAAGTGCCACGGACCCGCTCCATTTGGTGTAGGAACAATAACGGCAATACTCCCTACCACAAACAATACCAGTCCGGCAACCCAGCCTAGTCCGGCAGAAAAGTCGAAACAGTAAAACGTCAGATAAAAATGCAGATAATAACATAACCAGATAGCGACAGTATAAATGATATACAATACCGGACGATGTACCTGACGGATGGAAAGACATCCTAGCCAGACATTTTTAATCAGTCCCCTGACCTTAGCAAAAATTGTCAGATTACGTATCAGCCAGAAAAGCAGAACCAAAGCCGCTACTATACAGATTAACGTTATATAAAAATTAGTCGACGAAAACAAATGCAGAAAAAAAGCTCCGTCAGTACCTGTTATACGAAAGAAACGGGCAAAGACTCCCGACTGAAGCAACAGCGTACCTGCGGTAATAAGCAGTACACAGACAGAATCAACTAAACGTTCGGAAACGACCGTTCCAAGAGATTTGGAAAAAGAAACATTGTCATATTTTGCAAGTATGCCGCAGCGCGAAACCTCTCCTACCCGAGGTAAAACCAGATTGGCCGCATAAGCAATAAATATGGCATACACACTATTCGAAATTTTAGGATGTTCACCAAGAGGAGCCAATGCCAGGTTCCAGCGCCACCCGCGAAACAGATGACCGAAGACGCCAAAAACCAGTGAAAAAAGCATCCAGCCATAATTCATACCTCCGTCCATCACCTCATAAACATGCCGGAAGTTGAATCCATGATACGTCCATAGCAAAATAACCGCCCCTAACACCAAAGGCAAAGCTACCTGAAAGACTTTATTTATGAGTTTTTTTATATCAGTTCGTTCCAAAACCTAATCATTTATTAAAGATTAATGCTTACATTTGCACGATGCAAAGATAATATCTTGCTAGAATAAATCTTTATTTATATCGAGAAAATACATACGGAATGAAATTAGTTAAACCGAAAAAGTTCTTAGGACAGCACTTTCTGAAAGACTTGCAAGTGGCAAAAGACATAGCCGATACAGTAGATACCTGCCCTGACCTGCCGATATTGGAAGTAGGACCTGGTATGGGAGTGTTGACGCAATTTCTCATCCCGAAAGGAAGACCGGTAAAGGTAGTAGAACTGGATTTTGAATCAGTTGCTTACCTACGGGAGAATTTTGCAGAGCTGGGTGACAATATTATTGAACAGGACTTTCTGAAAATGGATTTATCTGCTCTGTTCAATGGAAACCCTTTTGTCCTGACAGGTAACTATCCGTATAATATCTCCAGCCAGATATTTTTTAAAATGCTCGATTACAAAGATCTGATACCTTGCAGTACAGGCATGATACAGAAAGAAGTAGCCGAACGTATCGCCGCTTGTCCGGGAAACAAGACATACGGTATTCTGAGCGTACTGATTCAGGCTTGGTATAAAGTAGAATATCTGTTTACCGTACACGAGCATGTATTTAATCCTCCTCCTAAAGTTAAAAGTGCCGTAATACGCATGACACGCAACGAAACCAAGGAGCTGGGATGTAACGAGAAGCTGTTCAAGCAAATAGTAAAAACTACGTTCAACCAACGTCGCAAGACATTGCGTAACTCCATTTCTCCGATACTGGAAAAAGGAAACCCACTCAGTGCAGATCCTATATTCAACAAACGTCCGGAACAGTTATCGGTAGAAGACTTCATAGAATTGACCAACCGGGTGGAACAGGCACTCGCAACTGAGTAAGGTATGGAAAGCGAAGAAATTAAAAAGGTATCAGAACTGATCGAAAATAAAAAATCGGAGGAACTAAAAGAGTTTCTGCAAGAACTGCATCCAGCTGATATTGCCGAATTGTGCGATGAACTTGATGCAGAAGAAGCGCGCTCCATTTATCTGTTACTCGACAATGAAAAAGCTGCCGACGTACTGATTGAAATGGATGAAGACGCGCGTAAGAAATTCCTCGAAATATTGCCTTCGGAAACTATTGCCAAACGTTTTGTCGACTACATGGACTCTGATGATGCTGTAGACATCATCCGTGACATGGACGAGGACAAGCAGGAGGAAATTCTTTCGCACATCGAAGACATCGAACAGGCAGGCGACATTGTAGATCTGTTGAAATACGATGAAGATACAGCCGGTGGTTTGATGGGTACAGAAATGGTTATCGTAAATGAAAACTGGAGTATGCCCGAATGCCTTCGCGAAATGAGAATTCAGGCCGAGGAAATGGACGAAATCTACTATGTGTATGTAGTAGATGACGATGAACGGTTGCGTGGAGTATTTCCTTTAAAGAAAATGATCACCAGCCCATCGGTTTCGAAAGTAAAGCATGTAATGAAAAAAGATCCGATATCGGTACATGTAGATACCCCGCTGGAAGAAGTAGTACAAGTCATCGAGAAATACGACTTAGTGGCTGTTCCGGTAGTAGACAGTATCGGACGCCTGGTAGGACGTATTACAGTAGACGACGTAATGGATGAAGTTCGCGAACAGGCCGAAAGAGATTACCAGTTGGCTTCCGGTTTGTCACAGGACGTAGAATCGCACGATAATGTATTCCGTCAGACAACGGCACGTCTCCCCTGGCTGCTCATTGGTATGCTGGGAGGTATCGGAAACTCCATGATATTGGGTAATTTTGATACAACTTTTGCGGCACATCCCGAAATGGCCCTGTATATTCCGCTTATCGGTGGAACAGGAGGAAATGTAGGAACACAATCGTCTGCTCTTGTCGTTCAGGGACTTGCCAACAGTTCGCTCGACTCTGGAAATACTTTTCAGCAAATATTAAAGGAATCGGTCGTTGCTCTTATTAATGCAACAATCATTTCCATGCTGGTATATATTTACAACTTTATCCGTTTTGGAGCAACCGCTACAGTCAGTTATTCTGTTTCCATCAGCCTGTTTGCCGTAGTTATGTTTGCTTCTATTTTCGGTACACTCGTTCCCATGACATTGGAAAAACTGAAAATTGATCCGGCAATTGCTACCGGACCGTTTATATCAATTACCAATGACATTATAGGTATGATGATGTACATGGGAATCACCGTATTGCTTTCTTAAATATTTTCATACATGGAGGCTTGTTCTTATAAATATTGAAACAGCCTCCATGCCTTTTATTCTTAATAAGGAATCCCCAAAACTTATTTAATGCAAAAAAAATTTAGAAAAAAATATTGAAAATCAGATTTTATTCTTTTAATTTGTAACTACGGATTAAGATAAGCCGACATAATTCTTTAAAATCTATATGCGATGGAAGTAAATGAAACAACCCGCCCACTAACTGAAGTTCCGGCAGAAAACACTCCCGAAACTCCGGTTTCTACTGTTGAGAATGATGAAAAGACGTTGTATTCTCCAAAACAAACGCAAGAAGAAGTAATAGAACGCTTAACAGAAATCAACAATAATGCCTGCGATGCAGACAAACAAGAAATAGACTACCTGAAACAAACGTTCTACAAATTGCACAAAAGCGAGCAAGATACAGCGAGAAAGAACTTTATCGAGCAAGGCGGAAACCCTGAAGATTTCACTCCGGCCCCCGACCCGCTGGAAGCTAAATTCAAGGAAATCATGAGTTCCATCAAAGAGAAACGCAGTGCTATGGCAGCAGAACAGGAACAGGAAAAAGAAGAAAACCTGCAAAAGAAGCTCGAAATCCTGGAAAAAATGAAAGCTCTTACCGAAAATACGGAAGATACAGGAAAGATCTATAACGAATTTAAGCAGCTTCAGCAGAAATGGAATGAAATCAAACAGATTCCTGTTGGTAAAATAAACGAATTGTGGAAAACATATCAGCTTTACACTGAAAAGTTCTATGACATGGTAAAGCTTAACAATGAATTCCGTGAATATGATTTCAAAAAGAATCTGGAACAGAAAACCTATCTGTGTGAGGCAGCCGAAAAACTGGCAGAAGAACCAGATGTTGTATCAGCTTTCCATCAATTACAAAAATTACATCAGGAATTCCGCAGTATCGGTCCTGTAGCCAAAGAACTGCGTGAAAGTATCTGGGCACGGTTTAAAGCCGCTTCTTCAGCAGTAAACCGCCGCCATCAGCAACACTTTGAAGCTCTGAAGGAAAAAGAACAGAATAACCTGGACCAGAAGACTGTTATCTGCGAAATTGTAGAGTCAATGGAATATGATACATTCAAAACTTTCGCCGACTGGGAAGACAAAACTCAGGAAATTCTCGCTTTGCAAGCTAAATGGAAAACTATCGGATATGCTCCGCAAAAAATGAATGTGAAAATATTCGAACGTTTCCGTGCTGCCTGCGATGAGTTTTTCAAACGAAAAGCTGCTTTCTTCAAGTCTGTAAAAGAAAGCATGGTCGAAAATCTTGAAAAGAAAAAAGCTTTATGCGAAAAGGCAGAAGCTCTGAAAGACAGCACTGACTGGAAAGAAACTGCAGAAATTCTGACTAAATTGCAGAAAGAATGGAAAAACATCGGTCCTGTTGCCAAAAAGCATTCAGACGCTGTATGGAAACGCTTTATCGGAGCTTGCGATTATTTCTTTGCACAAAAGAATAAAGCTACTTCTTCACAACGCTCGGTAGAGTTTGAAAACATGGCAAAGAAAGAGGAAATCATCAAACAGCTGGCTGCACTTGACGCATCGGGAACAACAGATGAAACAACATCGGAACAAACACGTGCTTTAATGAAAGAATGGAACAGCATAGGTCATGTTCCGTTCAAAGAAAAAGACCGTTTATACAATGAGTTCCACGGCTTGATAGACAAACTGTTTGACAAACTGAATATTTCAGCTTCTGAAAAGAAATTAAGTAATTTCAAATCGGGTTTGAATAAAGGTGATAACTTATACCGTGACCGTGAAAAACTGGTACGTACATACGAAGGGCTGAAAAATGACATTCAGACTTATGAAAATAATTTAGGATTTTTATCGTCTGCTTCGAAAAAAGGTAATACCCTTGTAACTGAAATTACCCGTAAGATTGAACGCTTGAAAGGTGAAATGGAACTGGTTTTGAAAAAAATACAAGCTATCGATGAAAAGCTGAACGAAGAATAAACCAAACGAAATTCATATTTTAGAATAAGAGTACCGATTTATCCAAAAAGTCGGTACTTTTTATTTATTAGCCCTAAACTGAAGAATACAAATTTCCAGACTATTATCTACAAAAAATTCCTTCAGACAATCCAGTGAAGATATCTGAAGGAATAGATAACAGGAGTTTTTACTATCAGGAACGTTTACGTTGCGGACGTTCCTTTTTCATCTGTTCGAAAGCTTCTTTCTGTTCATCTGTCAGCAAAGAAGTGATTTTCTCATTTAGCTTTTCCATTTCACTTCTCCGCTCCTCACGTAAAAGTTCTTTCTTGAAAAATTCTGTATAAAGTTCAGTAATCTGCTTTTCCTGCTCATCAGTCAGGTTCAGCTTCTTGTCGAGCTTTTCTACAATCTGTTCTGGAGTACAAGTTCCCCCTCTGCGCTGAGCATCAACTGTATGTATGCCCAGTAAGGTTACTAAAGCCAGAAAAATAATTTTCTTCATGACAATTGTCTTTTAGTAATATTTATCGAATCGTATATACAAAACTTATCATAGCATAAGGTTTCAGTACATTGCTGTTGATATAATCGTAATAGTTGCTTCCGATACTATGAGTAAAAGCCTGATTCTGCTTCAGCACATCAAAAGCTTCCACCCTGATTTCGGCTGCATTGTTTTTCAGGAATTTTTTACCTAGTGACAGATTCCATAAGAAATAATCTTCTGCACCTGTATCTAGACCGGTATATCCGATATAGTCGAACGTACTGCGGAAAGCAAGTCCCCAGAAGAATGTCCATCCCAACTTTGCCGAAGCTGTATGAGTAACATAATCACTACCTGTAGCTGTATCCAAAGAACTGAACATCTTATTGATACCAGCTGAATAAGACGCAGTAAAATCAAGGTTATTACTGATATTGCTACCAATAATAATCTTCGGTATCAGATTCAGTTCACGCGTCTTACTTTCTATTCCGTCGAAAATAGTAGATACATTGGCATAATTAGCCGAAAGACTGAGGTTGATATTACTCCGAATAAAATCAATAGGGAAACCATAAGTCAGCATCGACTGCAAACTATAGTAACCATCCATATTTACCGGACGAGTAAACTGTGCTCCCTTACTCAGTGTGACCGACGGAGTAAGCTCCATATCTTCTTTTGCAACGAAAGTACTGTCGGCTACATAATCTTGTTGTATGGTAGCCCCAACCATGGCAATAAACGTATGTCCAGACTTTGTCGTACGCAAATAACGCAGATTTGCCGTATGTGACAACTGCTGGTCGAGGTCCGGATTTCCCGCAGAAAGAAAAAGCGGATTGGAATTATCTATAACATTCTGCAAGCTCGTAACCGAAGGAGCAGATGATTTGCTGCGATAACGTAACTGTAGCGAATTGGTCCGATCTAAAGAATAACGCATGGTAAACGATGGCAATATAGAAAAATACCTGTGCGACAAATTGTCTGCCTGCGGATAGACCATATCACCTCTCAAATCTGCCCATTGTGCATCAACTCCCAGCATAGCATTGAATTTACCGGCACGATAACGAAGTCCTACACTTCCTGCCTGAGTAAGATAGCCCGACTGATACTCATTCGACAGGCTTTCATCCAACTGATCGTAAAGATCGCTCACCGCAGACTTCTTATACGTCTTACGGTCATTTTCTGAATCGGTATAACTCAACTTATATCCTAGCTGCAACTGCATATAGTCGGTTAACCTTTCCGTATAACTCAGATTAGAGCGCAAGGTATATTGACGGTTCAATGTCTGTTTCCACTGACTGTAGCTGTCTGTTTCCGACAAGCCGTCGGCACTATACAATGTATTAAGATAATCTGTATATGTATTTCCATCGGTATTGCTCATTTTCCCACTGAGCATCAACGACAGGGTACGTCCTTCCTTCAGGAAACGATGACGCAAGATAAGGTCAGCTCCAACATTGTAAGCATCATTTTCTCCCAACGTAGCAGTTTCAGTTTCATTATCAGACATGCCATTCAACAGATTCAGTCCCTGAAGCAATCCATGCCTGTCATTATTCTGAAAGCTCAGTGTTGGACGAAACTGTAACGAGGTTCTATTACTTATCTGATAATCCAGTTTCATATTAAAACGATGGTTCCAGTTCTTCATAGAGCTTTCCTGATACTCACTGTAAGTCATTCCAGGAAGAGATGAGTCGAAATATTCACGTTCGGTCTGCTGCTGTGTCAGATTGTCCGACTGATTAAAAAAGTAACTGCCTGTCACCTTCCATTTTTCTCCCCACTGATCCACATAGTTTATACCAAGTCCGTTCGACGAAGTAACACCTCCTGTACTGCCTACCATAAAATCAGAAGCATTTCCACCGAAAGCACCTCCACGTCCTCCGTTACGACCACCTCCACGCCGCTTGCCACTTGCTCCAGAAGACATAACTCCCGCTAAATCCTCCTGCGAGAAGTTCTGCTGGTTCACATTGTTCGACATACCCAACAATGAAATACGACGATCTTCATTGAAGAAATTTACATTACCGTTTACCTTATAACGATCCTCAGTACCGTATCCTGCCGACACTTCACCAAAAGTTCCCTGGCGGAATCCTCCCTTCGTCACAATATTGATAGTTTTTATTTCTTCGCCATCATCGAACCCGGTAAATTCTGCCTGCTCACTTTTTTTATCGAAGACCTCGATACCTGCAATAATATCAGAAGGTAAATTCTTAATGGCGAGATTCACATCTCCATCGAAAAATTCCTTCCCATCTACTAGCACCTTTTTCACTTCCTCTCCTTGAGCCTGAATACTTCCACCTTCTACAACAATCCCCGGCATCTTAGCCAATAAATCTTCGGCTGAACTTCCTTGCATTACTTTAAAGGCCTCAGCATTATACAGCAAACTGTCGCCTTTCTGCTCGGCACGTGTAGCACGCGCATTAACAGATACCTCATCCAGCAGGTTTACATCCTCGCGCATCGTTACATTAACCTTTTTTTCTCCAGAGGAAGGAATAATAACGGCTTCCTTATATGTTTTATATCCTACATATGAAATCTGTAGCGTATAAGTACCTGCCGGAGGTTTCTTAAATTGAAACATTCCTTTCAGATCGGTAGATGTATAATTGATTTTTCCATCCCCAGCTATCAGTTGAACCGTAGCCGAAATCAATCTCTCTCTACTCTTCTGATCTGTCACAACTCCCGAAAGTGTCTGTGCAAAAACAGAGAGTGAACATAATAAAGCAACTCCTAAAAAACAAATCTTACCCTCGTAAACATACTCACTTTATATAATTTTTTCCTATTCGATTTCTTTACTTCAACAAAAATAATCTACTTGCAAATACAAAATATGTTCTCTCAACAAAGTAGTGGTAAACAACATCAATGTAGTGGTGAACACCACTTTGCTTATTTCTTCAAACCGGCAGAAACTTTTATTTTTGCAAAAAAGAACAAGTTATGTGGCAAATTAAAAAGTTACCGTTTTACATCGATCTGATATTCTGTCTGGTGTTATTACCGGCTATGATGACCTTGCTGCCTATCGAACGATGGCTGATAAACAATTCACTATTCGTATACCTGTTGGTTTCATGGTTGTATATCGTATATATCCTGAACCGCCGCTTTATCATGCCTTTTATGTTTGCCGGGAAAAAACGTTTTTGGATGGCTGTTTCTCTTATTTTACTTACAGCTGTTGGTACTTACCTCATAACTCGCTATCAAATGGAAGTCCCGTTACACCACATGAGACGTACCCGACTTTTACAACATATCCCAAAAATCAAACTTCAGCAACAAGCTGTATGGTTTCTGTATGTAGTTGTGATTGCCTTTAGTGCAGCTGTAGGACTACTGACTCAACTTTATCACCAAATAATGGAACGACAAGCTGTAGAATTTGAGAAGAAAAAAGCCGAACTGGCACTTTACAAAGCACAGATTAATCCTTATTTTCTTTTCAATAATCTGAATACTCTATATGCTATGGTAGTAACAGGATCTCCTAAAACGGAAGATGCCTTTATTCAATTTATCAATCTGATGAAATATATGTATGCCAATAATACAAAAGATAAAATTCCTCTACACATTGAAGTAGAATACATTCGTCAGTATATAGAACTCCAAAAATATCAAATAGCAGAAAACTTTGATGTTCATTTTTCTTATGTACACGATGAAACGGAACAAATGAATATAGCCCCTATGATTCTGATTACCTTTGTCGAAAATGTATTTAAACACGGTGTATCTTCTCATAAAAAAGGAGAGGCGTATATTACCATTCGCGCAGAAAAAGGAGAATTATTATTGGCAACAAACAATCCTTTATTAAACCATCCGGACTCAAAAGCATCCAAAGGAATAGGAATAGAAAACTGCAAAAAGCGCCTCGATCTTCTTTATCCGAACAGGTATAGTTTGTTTACAGGAGAAAGAGAGGGGAAATATGCCGTCACACTGAGTATCAATTTAAGACAATGAACATAAAATGTATAGCAATCGATGATGAACCAATGGCGCTGGAAATCATATCCAGCTTCTGCCAGCGCCATGGAAATATAGAACTGACAGTCTTTACCAATCCGATTGCAGGCATTGAACAAGTCAAGAAAATAAAACCCAATATTCTTTTCCTTGACATAGAGATGGAAGACATCAATGGAAGAGATCTGGCTCGTGACCTCCCTCACGAAGTAATGTTGATTTTTACAACAGCCTATGCACAATACGCTCTCGATGGCTTTGAATTGAATGCTATAGATTTTCTTCACAAACCATTCTCGTATGCTCGTTTTGAAAAAGCAGTACAAAAAGCTATAGAGCTACAAACACTACAACAACTTTCCGCTCAACCAACATTTACAGACGAGTATATCACACTAAAAGTGGAATACAAAAATACAAATATCCAACTGAAAGATATTTTATATATAGAATCGATGGATAACTATGTGCGTATTCATCTCACCAGTCAGCCGACTCTAACTTCACAAATGAGTTTGAAAACGCTACAGAAACTTTTGCCCGAAGAAAAATTTATACGAGTACACAAGTCCTTCGTTGTTCCAATCTATCGGATTGCCAGTTATACTTCTAAAGAGATTCTTTTATATAATGGAATCAAAATTCCTGTAGGCAGAAGTTATAGTAAATATCTGAAAGATAAAAATTCAAAAATGGCATAAGATACAAGATATCAATAAAATTAAGCAGAAGAAAAGAAGTGCAGAAAAGTCATTTCATCTGATTTTACAGTCAAATAGTAACAATTTGGAGAAAAGCAAATAAAGTCATTACGGTTTCTTGATTAAAATCCATATTTTTGCACCTCACAAAAACTACCAAATGCATGAATGACTACAAATTTCACAAAAAATTTCTTTGTTTAATTTTACTGATTGTGAAATTCGGCTTACCTTGCCATGCGCAATCATCCATCATTGCGGAAAAAGATTCTACTTATCTGCCAGCTGATTCGCTATTTGCCAGATATCTGCATAGTCAGAATGTAGCAATCATAAATAACAATGACCTGAAGCTGCTGCCCAGTGGCAGAGAAAAATTTAACGACCTTTTTGAAGAAATCAAAAAGGCAAAGCATCATATACATCTGGAATACTTCAATTTCAGAAATGACTCTATCGGAAATGCATTGTTTGACTTGCTTGCGGAGAAAGTAAAAGACGGAGTGAAGGTACGAGCTATGTTCGATGCCTTCGGAAATATGTCAAACAACCGTCCGCTTCGTAAAAGACTACTTAAAGATTTAAGTAAAAGAGGGATAGAGATTATTACATTCGACCCTATTACTTTCCCGTATGTCAATCATGCAGCTAGTCGTGACCACCAAAAAATTATAGTCATAGACGGTAAAGTAGGATATACAGGAGGTATGAACATTGCCGATTATTATATAAACGGACTTCCCAAAATCGGCGCATGGAGAGATATGCATATCCGTATCAAAGGACCTGCCGTTGAAAAATTGCAGGAAGTTTTCCTCACAATGTGGAATAAGGAAACCAAACAGCAAATCGGAGGAGACGAATATTTTCCATTCGGGGAAGATTCATTGAATGCAGCTCCTGTACATGCGGGACATCAGGTAGCAATCGTACAGCGGGCTCCCAAAATATCTCCTGAAGCAATGAGACATGCATATATTGCAGCCATCAATTCGGCCGAACGGAAAATACAGATTATCAATCCTTATTTCACCCCGACATCCAGCATTCGCCGTGCCATTGAAAAAGCTGTCGACCGTGGAGTCAGAGTAGAAATCATGATTCCCGGAAAGTCGGATATCAGCTTCACACCCGATGCAGGATTTTATCTTGCTAACCAACTAAGAAAGAAGGGAGCGCATATTTATGTTTACAACGGAGGATTCCATCATTCTAAAGTCATGATGGTAGACGAACGATTCTGTACCGTAGGTAGTACAAACCTGAACAGCCGGAGTTTACGATATGATTACGAGATAAATGCATTCGTTTTCGATTTGCCTGTTACAGCACAACTGACTGATATATTCAGTGCCGACAAACAGAACAGTACGATCATGACTAAAGAGGTTTACAAAAAGCGAACTCCATGGAAACGATTTGTCGGATGGTTCGCTCATTTGTTTACTCCTGTACTCTGATTATCGGTCAGTAAATTAAAAAAATTAAGAAACATTCTCCCATTAAGTACAATATTTTTCTTATTTTTGCCAAATATGTAACACGCCTGACAAGGCGCAAAAAAAGCAAAATGAGAGTAATCGACTTAATAAAATCACCTGAAAAGACAGCCTTTTCATTCGAGATTCTTCCTCCGCTGAAAGGCACTGGGATAGAGAAATTATATGAAACAATCGATTCGTTGCGCGAATTCGATCCTAAATACATAAACATCACTACCCATCGAAGCGAATATGTATATCGCGAACTGGGTAATGGTCTTTATGAGCGCAAACGAATCCGCCGTCGTCCCGGTACAGTAGCGGTAGCAGCTGCCATACAGAACAAATACAATATTACGGTAGTTCCACACATATTATGTAGCGGATTTACACGTGAAGATACAGAGTATGTATTATTAGATTTACAGTTTTTGGGAATCACTGATTTATTGATTCTGCGTGGTGATAAAGCCAAACATGAACAAGTATTCACTCCTGAGCCAGGAGGGTATGCACATGCTATAGAACTGGAACATCAAATCAACGATTTTAATCAAGGTGTATTCGTCGACGGATCACCAATCAAGACTCCTGTACATCCATTCAGCTATGGAGTCGCTTGTTATCCGGAGAAACATGAGGAAGCTCCTAATATGGAACAAGATATCTACTGGCTGAAAAAGAAAGTAGAAGCTGGAGCCGAGTACGCTGTAACTCAATTATTCTATGACAACCGGAAATTTTTCGAATTTGTAGATCGTGTTCGTCAGGAAGGTATTGATATTCCTATTATTCCGGGAATTAAACCGTTCAGTAAGTTGTCACAGCTGTCCGTTGTTCCCAAAACATTTAAAGTTGATTTACCTCAGGAACTGGCATTGGAAGCTTTAAAATGTCAAACTGATGAAGAAACTCACCAGCTGGGAGTAGAATGGTGCATCAATCAATGTCGTGAGTTGATAGCTCATGGTGTACCTAGTATTCATTTTTACACCGTAGGGGCAACAGAAAGCGTACGCCGTGTAGCTAAAGAAATTTATTAACTGTGTTTTTCAAAGACGTCATAGGGCAAACCGAGGCAAAACGCCATTTGTTGACACTCGTACACGAAGGACGAGTGCCCCATGCCATATTGTTTTGCGGAGCAGAAGGTACAGGGAAATTACCTCTGGCATTAGCGTTAACTCGCTATCTGTGTTGTGAAAATCCGGGTGAAGAAGATGCCTGCGGAAAATGTCCTTCATGCATAAAAATGAACAAACTGGTTCATCCTGACGTACATTTTGCTTTTCCGGTAATAAAGAAAAAAGCAGGACGCGACACCGTTTCTGACGATTTTATAGATGTCTGGCGACAACAGTTGATTGACTCTCCATATTTTTCACTGGCAAACTGGCTGGCACGTATGGGAGCCGAAAATCAGCAAGCGCAGATCTTTGTCCGCGAAAGCGATGAAATACAACGCAAGCTTTCACTGAAAGCCGGAGAAGGCAGTTACAAAATCATGATTATATGGCTTCCGGAAAAGATGAATGCAGAGTGTGGAAACAAATTGCTCAAATTGTTGGAAGAACCACCAGCCTACACAATCTTTTTATTGGTTAGCGAAGCTCCCGAAAGCATCTTGCCAACACTTACGAGCCGTATGCAGCGCTTTAACCTGCCTCCACTTAACGAAGAAGATATTGCCGGACTATTACGTACACGTTATATGCTTCAGCCAGAAGATGCTTCCGACATTGCACATTTATCTGCCGGGAGTGTACTGCGGGCTATAGAAAACATACACTTAGGAGAAGAGAACCGACTTTTCTTTGAATTGTTCACTTCACTGATGAGATTAGCTTATGCACGTCGGCTCAAGGAAATGAAAGCCTGGAGTGAACAAGTTGCAGCTTTAGGCAGAGAAAGGCAGAAAAATCTGCTAGCCTATTGCCAACGTATGATACGAGAAAACTTTATATATAACTTCCACCACTCGGAAATGAACTATTTAGGACGTGAAGAAGCACAATTTGCCTCACGATTCGCTCCTTTTGTAAACGAAAGAAATGTGATAGGTATCATGGAAGAATTGGAGGAAGCCGGACGACACATCGAACAAAACGTAAATCCCAAATTTGTTTTTTTCGATTTCGCCCTGAAAATGATTGTACTATTAAAGAATTGAAACTATGAGCAAATTTATATTGAAAAACGGAAGCGGTTCTTTATGCTGCAAGGGCTGCGGACGACAAGATAACAAGCTGAACACTTACGACTGGATGGCAGATATCCCTGGCAACAGTGAAGAGCAGGATATGGTAGAGGTTCAATTCAAAAATACCCGCAAAGGATATTTCAAGAACAGTAACCATCTGAAACTGGAAAAGGGAGATATCGTAGCAGTAGAGGCCAGCCCCGGACACGATATCGGTACAGTTACACTGACTGGCCGACTCGTACCTTTACAAATGCGTAAAGCAAACATCAAGCCTGATGCTGAGATACGCCGAGTATATCGTAAGGCTAAGCCTGTCGACATGGAAAAATATGAAGAAGCTAAAAGTCGTGAACATGCAACAATGATTCGTTCACGCCAGATTGCTGCGGACTTAGGGCTTCAAATGAAAATCGGTGACGTAGAGTATCAAAGTGACGGAAATAAAGCTATTTTCTACTACATTGCTGATGAGCGTGTCGACTTCCGCCAGCTAATCAAAGTCTTGGCAGAAGCTTTTCGTGTGCGTATCGAGATGAAACAGATTGGCGCACGTCAGGAAGCCGGACGCATCGGGGGTATTGGCCCATGCGGACGTGAATTATGCTGTGCTACATGGATGACAAACTTTATCTCTGTATCTACAGGAGCAGCACGTTATCAGGATATATCACTTAATCCTCAAAAACTGGCAGGACAGTGCGCAAAACTGAAATGCTGCCTCAACTACGAAGTAGATGCCTATGTAGAATGCCAGAAACGACTTCCGAGTAAAGAAATCACACTCGAAACACTGGATGCTACATATTATTACTTCAAAGCAGATATTTTAAAAGGAGAAATCATTTATTCTACCGATAAGAGTTTCCTTGCCAATGAAGTAACGCTTACAGCACGCCGTGCTTTTGAGGTTATCAATATGAACCGTAGAGGTGAAAAACCTGAAAAGCTTAATGACAACGGAATGCATGAACCTGCACGTCCGAAAGATTTGCTGGAACAAGAAAGCGTAACCCGCTTCGATAAAAGCCGGAACAGCAAGAACCGTAAAAAGAAGAAAAACGGAGAAAACCGTCAACAACCGGTTCAGGAAAATAATTCTCAGAAGGCTTTACCCAACAATGCTGCCGGTCAGGAAAAAGGAGAAAATACAGCTAAAATAGCAGCTAATGCTACAACTGCTAATAATGTTCCATCCAATTCAGGCAAAGATAACAGACGAAAAGAAGAACGTCAAGGAGAAAAACGCAGAGAAAAAGGAAATCGTCCGCCTAAACAACAAGGAGCAGCTCCAAATCCTTCCGATAAACAAGCTAACCAACCAGAAGCTCGTGCTCAGCAACCGCAGCCGGAAGGAAACAAGCAAGCCAACAATCGCCCGCGCCGACAGGGACGAAAGAATAACAATGAGATAGTATGACCACACGAAAAACTTCATCATATATTCGCATCGCAGGGGGAATAATCTGTTTACTATTCTCCCTTGCGGCATGCGATAACCAAACCATTTACCATACTTATCAAAACCTGAGTATTGAGGGCTGGAAAAAGACAGATACCCTGAAATACCAGTTACCTGCTCAATTGGCAGGAAAACAATACGACTTAGAAGTAGGACTACGACATACAGAAAACTATCCTTATCAAGATATATGGATGGAAATATTATATCCGCTTAGTCCAGACAGACATCCCGATACCCTCCATATCACACTGGCAGACAAACAAGGCAACTGGAAAGGAAATGGAACTTCCAGCAATTTATACCAGTATACCTCCCCTCACCACCCTGTCACTTTTTCTCCATCCGACAGTATGATTCAGATAGTACACATCATGCGAGATGAGCCTTTAAAAGGTATCAGTGATGTAGGCATACGCTTATTACCGTTCACGAGCAGCATCAATACGCAAAAAGACAAATAATAAAATTGTAAAGCCCCAAAGCGAAGATCCTCCGTAACTAAAGAAAGGAAGTGGTATACCGATGACTGGAGTTAACCCTAACACCATGCCTACATTAACAAACAGGTGAAAAAAGAAAATACTTAACACACTATATCCATATACTCTTCCAAAACGGGTACTCTGACGTTCAGCCAAATAAATCAAACGCCATATTAATGAAGCAAACAAAAGAATAACGAAAGTAGAACCTACAAATCCTTTTTCTTCTCCTACCGTACAAAAAATAAAATCAGTATCCTGTTCAGGGACATACTTCAGTTTTGTCTGAGTACCGTTCAGAAAGCCTTTACCGAGAAAACCTCCAGATCCAATGGCGATTTTACTCTGATTTACATTATATCCAGCTCCCGTCGGATCGTCTTCCATACCCAATAATACCTTTATACGAATCTGCTGGTGAGGTTCCAGTACTTCATTGAACACATAATCGGCAGAAAAAAGAAAACCTACCGAGCCAATGGTAAAAACCAATATATACAGATAATTACGAATACGTTCATGCAGGAATAAATAGACCAGATAAATACATAAGGCTGCACAAACTCCTCCCTGCAAATAAACGACATCAAACGGAATGACATAAAGCGAAAAAAGCCATCCCAATAACATCGATCCCAATCCAAATGAAAGTATATAGACTACAGCTCGATCACTATTCTTACAATATGCTTTGACCAATAAAGCAGAAAACAATATAATTAATCCCAATACGGCAAATTCTCCCAATGAAGTGAGTCCATCTGCCATCAGTTCATTGCTGAAACGAATACCGACAATAAAATAAATAATGGCACATACACCCGCAAACAAGATGGAACCTGTCATACCTTCTCTATAGAGAACAAGAAAAAATGATAAGTAAACCAATGCCGAACCCGTTTCTTTCTGACAGACTATCAGCACCATAGGGATAAGAATTATAGCAAGACATACTAGCATGTTTCTACCCCGCTCGATAGAAAAGGTATACTCGCCCATATATTTTGCCAAAGCTAAAGCTGTTGCAAACTTCGCAAACTCTGCGGGCTGTAAACTCACAGGTCCCAATACAATCCACGAACGTGATCCTTTTATCTCATGTGGATTAAATATTGTTCCAAAAAGCAACAACAACAAAATACCGTATATCAGATAAGCATAAGTATCATACAAACGTTCTTCAAGCATCAACAAAACAAAACCTAAAGTCAAGGAACATCCAATCCACATCAACTGCTTTCCGGCACGTGTAGTAAAGTTCAGAAAATCAGGATCACCATAATCATAACTGGCTCCGCACACACTGAACCATCCACATACGATCAGCACCATGTAAAGAGCTATCGTCCACCAGTCAACTGTTTTCCATAAACTATCTTTCCTGTAAGCCATAATCAATTCTTCGGTTTTGAATATCGGTTGCCAACGCCTCGTCTTCCGCAGTCAGTTTACCAGTCAAATACTTTTCTATCATCAATTTTCCGATAGGAACCCCATATGTGGCTCCCCATCCTCCATTCTCTACATAAACAGCAATTGCTATCTTCGGATTATTCATCGGAGCAAATCCCATAAATGCAGAATGGTCCTTTCCATGATTTTGCGCTGTACCCGTTTTTCCGCAGATTTCCAGTTCTGGAATATTTGCCGTACGGCATGTACCTCCAAGCACAGCCGAACGCATGCCCTGTACAACTTCTTCATAATGCCCTTTATCTACTTTCGTATACCGGCGAGTTGTATAAATCGAATCAATAGACTCTCCTTCTATTTCCTTTACGACATGAGGAGTTACAAAATATCCCCGATTGGCTATAGTAGCACCCAAGTTAGCAATCTGTAATGGAGTAGCAGTAACTTCTCCCTGTCCGATTGAAATACTAATAATAGTCAAACCATTCCATGAACGGCGATATGCCTTATCATAATACTGTGCATTAGGAATCATTCCACGTTTTTCTCCCGGCAAGTCAATTCCCAACTGATAGCCAAATCCCATTGAAACCATGTAATCACGCCAGGTATTCATCGCCTTCTGCACAGAACCATATTTCTGTCGTGCACCAATCATATAATACAATCCCCAGCAAAAATAACCATTACAAGAAGTTGCAATGGCAGGAATCAAAGACAGAGGCGAAGGATGAGCATGGCATCCCACATGAAGTCCACGGTAAGAGAATCCTCCAGAGCATGGATACATGGTTCCTGTATTAATAATTCCTTCCTGAAGAAAAGTCAAGGCCTGAGTAGTTTTAAAAGTAGATCCCGGAGGGTAAGCTCCCATTATAGCACGGTTCAGCAAGGGTTTCCAAGGGTCCTTTGACATAGCTAAATGATTCTTTCCTCTGTCACGTCCAATCATCAGACTGGGATCATAAGTTGGCGATGAAACAAGGCATAGTACCTCACCCGTAGAAGGCTCAATAGCAACAATACTTCCAATTTTCCCTTCCAGCAGCCTTTCACCCAACATCTGAAGCTCAATATCCAGACTTAATGTCAAGTTCTTGCCCGGAACAGGAGCTTTATCAAATTTACCTTCCATATAATTGCCCTGAATACGGCCATGCGCATCACGAAGCAGTACTTCAACTCCCTTTTCTCCTCGAAGTTGTTTCTCATAAGAGCGTTCCACTCCCAGCTTTCCAATAAAATCACCGGGCAGATAATATTCATCGTCCTCCATTTCCTGTTTGGAAACTTCCCCTATATCTCCTAATATATGTGCCCCCGAATTGTAATTATACTGACGAATAGTACGTCTTTGAATATAAAAACCGGGAAATTTAAAAAGCTTCTCTTGAAAAACCCCACAGTCTTCAGCTGAAAGTTGGGTAAGAAAGACTTGATTGGTATAAGGCGAATAACCAGGATTTAAACGACGATCTTTCAGATCGCGAAACTTACGCCGTAAAAATTCAGGGGTAATCCTCAGCGTACGACACAAGTCCAGCGTATCCAGTGAAGTAATTTCCTTCATTACCACCGTAATATCATAAGCAGGCTGATTATAAACCAACAGCTTACCCGTACGGTCGTATATTACTCCACGACTCGGATATTGGATTTTTTTCAGAAAGGCATTACTGTCTGCATTCTTTCTATAATCGTCACTCAATATTTGTAAGGCAAACAAGCGAATGATAAAAAGAACAACTACCGTCAACACGACGCCACCTATTACATATCTTCTTTTTGCCAGCTTATAATTTCTATCCACTACTTCTTCCTCCTTATAGTGTCTATACAAATAATACCGACAATCGTCATCAATGTATCTGTCAGAATTTTCCACATCAGCTCACTCATGCGGAAAAAGGTAAAAGCATCGATAACCTGCAAAGTCACAATAAATACCACCGTTTCACTCAGAACATACCTGAAAAACGGATAGAATCCCATTGAGCGAATGCCGGGAACATAATCGTCAGTCACATCACGAAGCATCTGCATACGCAGTAACGGACGACGGGTAAAAGCCATCATTGTAGCCGCTGCCGCATTCATGCCGGGAGTATTACTAAATATATCAATGCAAAGTCCAATAAAGAATGCCTGCAACAACAACGATTTACGCGGAGTTTCAGCATTCAATATCAATATATAATAGATATAAAGCATAGGAGTTGCATAGCCTAAGATATGCACATGGTTCAGTACCAGTACCTGAAGCAGTACCAGAAACACAAACCAGCCCAGTCTATGTAAGAACAATACCATATCCTTTATTTTATATTATCTTCGAGTACAGCCTGTTCTGACTGTCCACGAGCACTAATCACATTTACATCGTTCAGACGAGCAAAATCGGTAAACAGTTTTACTTTCAACACATACGACAACCCGTCATGACTATCCATTATATCATCTACCATTCCCACAGGAATACCTTCCGGAAATACAGCACTATGCCCGCTAGTCACAACTGTATCGCCTAACGAGAACTCAGAATGTCGCGGAATATCCCTAAGCCAGGCATAAAGTGAAGAACCTCCACTCCATTTTAAAGAACCGAAATAATCTGTCCGACGTATTTTACAACTGATACTGCTTTTCGAATTCAAGACTGGTAAAACAATGGCATAATGAGCCGAAGTCTGATATACAATGCCAACAATTCCATTTCCGCTCACTACCCCCATTTCAGCACAAATACTATCAGCAGAACCCTTATTGATTGTTATGTAATTATCAACGTGTGTCAAACTGTTATTCACCACCTGAGCCGGATAGATAGAATAATCAGCCAGCACATCTTTATAATTCTTTTCTACTTCGGTAGTATCGCGTGTATAAGCTTTAAGTGCTTTACTCAAAGACTCAACTTGCAATTCCAGTTCTACATTACGGCGTACCAAATCACGGTTTACCGTATGCAACCCGAAATAAGAAGTAATTTCGCTGGCTACTTCATAAATGTTTCCGGCAATACGATTGGCTGAAGTAAAAAAGACACTCCCCTGATAGCTGTTGAAACGAAACAGCAAAATGAAGCTCACTACCTCTAAGAAGACAAAGAGCAGCCAATAATCATATTTCAATAAAAAGTTTAGCAGATTTCGCATACCTACAACCTATCAGAGAAGAGAAATATCAAGATTAACGCGGAGCCATAATCTTTCAAGGCCCCGCAACTTCCATAAATAATGCTTCAATGGAAGTTTTATCTCATCAAGAATGAAAAACGATCGACGTTCTTCAGTGCAATACCTGTACCTTTAGCTACACTCAGCAAGGGGTCTTCGGCTATATGGAACGGAATATTGATCTTGTCAGTCAAACGTTTATCGAGTCCACGCAACAATGCGCCACCACCAGCCAGATAAATACCGTTGCTCACGATATCAGCATACAATTCTGGAGGAGTATTTTCCAATGCGCTCAGAATTGCAGTCTCTATCTTAGCAATGCTCTTTTCCAGACAATGAGCAATTTCCTGGTAACAAACCGGAACTTCCATCGGCAATGCAGTAATTCGGTTAGGTCCACGCACGATATAGTCTTCCGGAGCATCCTCTCCCAAATCTGTCAAGGCAGCTCCCACATGAATCTTGATACGTTCTGCCATACGTTCACTCACCTTCACATTATGCTGACGGCTCATATATTCCTGAATATCGGCTGTCAAATCATCTCCGGCAATACGGATAGAATTGTTCGACACAATACCTCCCAATGAAATAACCGCAATTTCGGTAGAACCACCACCTATATCTACAATCATATTACCTTCCGGAGCTTCTACATCCAGTCCGATACCGATAGCAGCTGCCATTGGCTCAAAAATCAGATATACATCACGTCCGCCCGCATGTTCAGCACTATCGCGTACTGCTCTCAGCTCTACTTCAGTAGAACCAGAAGGAACACCAATCACCATACGAAGTGAAGGAGTAAACAAACGGCGCCCCGTATTCACTTTCTTTATCAAACCACGCATCATCTGCTCGCACGCATTAAAGTCGGCAATCACACCATCACGAAGCGGGCGCACAGTACGGATGTTTGGGTTTTCCTTTTCATACATCAGTTTTGCACGTTCACCGACAGCAATCATTTTGTCAGTGCGACGGTCGAGTGCTACCACCGATGGCTCATCCACTACAATCTTGTCATTGCTCAATATAATGGTATTGGCAGTTCCAAGATCCATTGCTATTTCTTGTGTAAAAGAAAATAATCCCATAATCTTTCTTCTCTGTAATAAAAGGATCTTATTAAATTAATATGGAAAATATAAATATATAATGAAGAATAAAGACTTATACAGCCTCGCCTCATGCAATTCCCCACGGAAAGCCTTTATTCCTCATTATTTATATTCCTTATGTAAATATTAATGCTTGAAATGACGCACTCCAGTAATGACCATAGCTACACCATGTTCATTGCAATACTGGAAAGTGAGTTCATCTTTCACTGAGCCACCCGGCTGGATGACAGCTTTAATACCTTCCTTATCTGCAAGTTCTACACAGTCGGGGAAGGGGAAGAAAGCATCACTGGCCATAACAGCACCATTCAGGTCGAATCCGAAAGACTTAGCTTTTTCGATAGCCTGCTTCAATGCATCAACGCGTGAAGTCTGACCAACTCCACTAGCTACAAGCTGTTTTCCTTTAGCCAGTACAATTGCATTGCTCTTACTTTGTTTTACAATCTTGTTAGCAAAAAGCATATCGTCTATTTCAGCATCCGAAGGAGCTTTTTCAGAAACCTGTTTCAAATCGTCACGAGTTTCAGTCTTCAAATCACGATCCTGAACCAATACACCGTTCAACAAAGAACGGAACTGTTTTTTCGGAGTTTCAGCTTCTTTGCGAACCAGAATGATGCGATTCTTCTTTTGAGTAAGAATCTGTAAAGCATCTACATCGTAATCAGGAGCAATAATAACTTCGAAGAACAAACCATTGATTTCTTCGGCTGTAGCACGGTCTACTACAGTATTTGTTACAAGCACACCACCGAAAGCAGAAACAGGATCTCCTGCCAATGCAGCACGCCAGGCATCTACCAATACAGGACGAGAAGCCAGACCACAAGCATTATTGTGCTTCAGGATAGCAAATGTTGTTTCTCCCTTGAACTCATCAATCAAATCAACTGCTGCATTGATGTCAAGCAGATTGTTGTATGAAATTTCTTTTCCATGAATCTGATCGAACATCTTGTTCAAATCGCCGAAGAAAACACCTTTCTGATGAGGATTTTCACCATAGCGCAATACTTTCGGTTCTTCAGCAGCACAACGGAATGCAGAATCTTCACCTCCATCGAACCATCCGAAGATAGCTGAATCATAATGAGAAGAAACGGCAAATGCTTCTTTAGCAAACCAGCGACGTTCTTCACGAGTAGTAACCGCACCGTTTTCTGTAATGATATCAAGGAACGGCTTATACTGAGCTTTACTTGCTACGATAACTACATCATTGAAGTTTTTCGCTGCTGCACGAATCAATGAGATACCACCTATGTCAATCTTTTCGATAATAGACTGAGCATCGGCTCCTGAAGCAACTGTATCTTCAAACGGATAAAGATCGACAATCACCAGATCTATTTCAGGTATTTCATACTGAGTAACCTGCTGACGGTCTTCTTCCAGTTCACGACGGCATAAAATACCACCAAACACTTTCGGATGAAGTGTCTTTACGCGACCACCCAGAATAGAAGGATATCCAGTCAGATCTTCCACTGCATGACAGGGATAACCCAAACTTTCAATAAAATGACGTGTACCGCCGGTAGACAAAAATTCTACACCTTCTTCCGCCAAACGACGAATGATTGCATCTAAACCATCCTTATGGTATACCGATACCAAGGCAGTTTTTATTCTCTTTGACTCTGACATTGCTATAATATTTTAGTAATTACTATAATAATTCTATGTTTAGGGTACAAAGTTACGAATTTCCAGTAGATAAACATGCGAAGAAATTCTAAAAAATCCCTTTTTCATTTTGTAACACGATTGTAACATTTATGACATTTCAATATAACACCCCCTGCATACCTTTGCGACACTGAAAAATTCATTTTATAGTAGTATATGGAAACTCTTTACTTGGGAATTGTAATTTTCCTTTTTATGCTGGCAATATTCGACCTTCTGGTAGGTGTCAGCAATGATGCAGTTAACTTCATGAACTCCGCCGTAGGTGCAAAGGTTGCCCGGTACAGGACAATTATCATTGTAGCGGCAGTCGGCGTTTTTGCCGGAGCTATTTTGAGTAACGGCATGATGGACATCGCCCGGCACGGCATTTTCCAACCCGCCAATTTCAGTTTCTATGAAATTATGTGTATCCTGCTTGCCGTCATGGTAACGGATGTTGTGCTGCTGGACGTATTTAACACGCTGGGGTTACCTACCTCAACCACCGTTTCAATGGTATTCGAATTATTGGGAGGTACATTTATTCTGGCTATTCTGAAAATTATCGGCGATGAAACCGGTCTTCTTTCATTGGGAGATATGATGAACACCGAAAAAGCATTGTCCGTTATCATGGGTATCTTCCTCTCTGTCGCTATCGCATTTATTGCCGGAACTCTTGTTCAGTATATATCCCGAATCATTTTCAGTTTCAACTATAAAAAACATCTTTCCTGGACAATTGGTATATTCGGAGGAATTTCAGTCACATCACTTTCATACTTCGTTCTGATCAAAGGCTTGAAAAGTGCACCGTTTATGAGTGCTGAATCACTTGCCTGGATAGATCAAAACACGACATTACTTGTAGCCGGATGCTTTGTTTTCTTTACATTGCTGATGCAGATTCTTCACTGGTGTAAGGTAAACGTATTCCGCATCATCGTATTACTCGGTACTTTCGCACTGGCCCTGGCTTTTGCTGGAAACGACCTTGTAAACTTTATAGGTGTACCTCTTGCCGGTTTTTCAGCCTATACCGACTACGTTGCCAACTCGAATGGTGCAGGTATACACGACTTTATGATGAGTTCTCTTATGTCGTCTGCCAAAACTCCGGCTATCTTCTTGTTTGCTTCAGGCATCATCATGGTATATGCACTTGCTACCTCTAAGAAAGCTAAAAACGTAATCAAGACATCTGTCGACCTGGCACGTCAGGAAGAGGGTGACGAAATGTTCGGCTCATCTGCTCTGGCACGTACCATCGTACGCCGTGCGACAGCAATCAATGAATTTATGGTCAAAGTCATTCCAGCCGGAATGCGCCGCTGGATAGACAGCCGTTTCAACAAGGATGAAGTTATCCTGGAAAATGGAGCAGCATTCGATATGGTTCGTGCAGCAGTCAATCTGGTACTTTCTGGTTTGTTGATCATTATCGGTACAACAATGAAGTTGCCGCTTTCTACTACATACGTTACCTTTATCGTAGCTATGGGTTCTTCACTTGCCGACCGTGCTTGGGGACGTGAAAGCGCTGTATACCGTATCACTGGAATGCTGTCAGTTATCGGCGGATGGTTCATTACAGCTTTCGTAGCCTTTACTATCTGCGCACTGGTTACTGCCATCATGTTCTACACTAGCTTTGTTGGAATGTTTATCTTCATCTGTGTTGCAGTATTCTTGCTGGTTCGCAGTAACATCAAATACAGCAAGAAAGAAAAGGCAGAACAGCAGGACGATACGTTCAAACGTATGATGGCAAGCAAAGACAAAGCAGAAGTCTTGTCACTGCTCCGTCTGCACGTGAAAGAAACATTGACCGACTACATCAACTATACCGAACAGGCTTATATGCAAGTAACCGACGGATTCATCAACGAAGACTTGAAACAGTTGAAGAAGGTAATGAGTTCAACTGACGATCAAAAGAAAATGTTGAAAAAACGTCGTCGTAAAGAAATTCTCGGTTTACGTCGTATACCTATTCCTATTGCTATCGAAAAGAATACATGGTTCCACCTGGGAAGTAACAGCTGCGAACAGATGTTATACTGCTTGAAGCGTATTTGTGAGCCTTGTAAGGAACACGTAGACAACAACTTCAACCCGATATCAAAAGATTGCATTGCAGAATTCTTACCAATACGTGAAGAACTCTGTCAGCTGATGGATCGTACTCAAACAGTCATCGAAAACAACAACTATGCCGAAGCCGATGATATTTTGGTAAAAGGTGATGCTTTGAAGAATAAGATATCAGCATTGCGCAAACAGCAGATGAACCGCATGCAGGAAGCAGACAGCACAAGTCTGAAAGCTTCGATGGTATATCTGAACATTCTTCAGGAATCACAAGAGTTGGTAAGTATCTGGCGACACCTGCTTCGTGCCAGCCGTTTCTTCCAGGGAGATTATGTTCCTCAGGAAGCACAGATGCTTAGCTTAACAGAATAAGATCCTGATTATAAGAATGCTAGAAGTCTCAAAATAAATCGTACAAAAGCTTCTGTATTTTGTACAAAAAATAAAAAAACATCAGCATGTTTTCCCCAAAATATGCTGATGTTTTTTATACATTTACATTATACATATTTTTACCAACATCAGATTATTTTTATTATGCATCTGCATAAAATTGCATGCCGCAACATAAGTAAGCACAGAAGTTTTCTACGACAAAGAGGCTAAAGAAATCCATGGTTCATGAAAAAAAACGGATATACCTTTATTCTTTATTTTATTTCTCCGATACTTATTGTATTCTGCAACCGTTACTCACAACAAGACAAAAATAAAAAAAACATCCATCTGAAGCCTTATTTTTTTACAATACAAAAAGAATGTGAAATTATTTTATACATTTGTCTAAATAGAACTTAAAAACAACCTTAAATCAACAGACATGAAGAAACAGACAGTTTTCCAGTGGGTTTTCCTGATGTCGCTAGTTGGATTGGCTACCGTACTCTCATGTACCTCAGAGTTTCCAATAGACGGTTACGGCAGGCAGGCACGGAAAGAAAAGCAAGACAGGCACAAGAACACGGAACTGACCAAGTCTGCGGCAAGACAATGGTATGAAGCCAACTACGAACCCGTAGTCGCAACACGTGCCAATTACGAGGACACCACAGTATGTATGATGAAGCCCAAATGGGAAAATGCAAAAGAGTCGAACAGAAGGCGTTATGAAGTAGTGGAAATGCCTATCCTTGTGCACGGGGGACGCATCATGCTGGATGCCAAAACTGCGCAGAAATGAAAACCCGGCATGAAAAGCAAATTCATCCGGAACACCGCCAAAATAGTGGTGGAAAAAGATAAGTTGACAGGGAGAATCCGTAGCTTCGTAATGATATTTATAGGAAGCTATGACTATCTGAAAAAGACAAAATCCATGGGAAAAAACACTTACCTCTACAGGCAGCCCGATTTCGATGGTTCGGTATTGTTCTATGAAATCAACGGAACATTCATTAACGGATGGAAGTACGAAAAAGGGAAAATAGTGGCAAGCATCGCCCCTAAAATTGATGAGGAGAACGGCGGTCCGAAAGAAAACAATGCTACTTCCAGAGCCATAGTAGAAGACTGTACCGATTACTGCTATACCGTATACGACGAGGAATGTTATGAGGAAACCTGGTATGACTATGACGATGAATGCGGATGGGAAGTCGGAGTTACATACGGCTGTTATACGATATCGTGGGAAGAATGTACTACTCATTGCACATACTACGATGACGGTTCGGACGACGAGGATGATAACTGGGATGAAGACTTTCCGGCAGGAGGAAGCAATACCTCGAACAATACAGGCAAGAATAACAATGACAACGATGAAAAGGTAGACGACAGAGAAACATTGTTTGAGGAAAGCATGAAAGAAGTTAAGGTTATACTGAAAAATCTAGGAATTGACGTGGATCAATACACTATAAAATTAAATACCGAGATGTGCGGGACAAATGCGAGGGTAATGAACGATGGAACTACAATAGAGCTTTGTACCAGAGCATTAACAAAATACACACATAATGACCAGGCCTCTATTATTTGGCATGAAATCTATCATGTTGATCATGGTCACTACGAAGGAATCAACCCTACAACTCCTTGTGACCCTCCACTTGTATTAGAAATAGATGATGAGATCCAACCTTATTTTGAATTATACCTAAACAATGAATATGATGGCTATGGTACTAAAGAAGACTACGCATTAGGAATGCTACTTACTGAAAATGCTCTCCATACAGCAGAATGGTATGAGAACGAAATAGAAACCTATAACGCAGAACTGGATAACAATATACCACGTTCTGAAAATTATGAAGCAGATATGCATTTCTGTTTATGGAAATATCAACAAATATACGAATATTTAACCAAAGAATGATATGAGAATATATTTTCTATTTATTTTACAACTGTTGTTTGTTTTACATGTTACTGCACAAATAAAAACAGAAGTTTCATATAATAAAGAAACAAAGGAGTTAACATTGACATTTACGAATCATTTAAATGAAAACATTTATTTATCCCCAAAAGTTCCTGATGACCCTTTCGCAAAAGATTTATGCTGGTTCGAAAGATGGTGGAAAGATCAAGACTCTATAGTCGTGTCTCATTGTTACCCTGACCCAATTTACGGATACAGAAGAGGCTGTTACATAGCTAGCAAAGGGAAACGTGCTTTCAAATTTAATATGAAGAACAATAAACCCACAGTCAAGTACATTGAGATTTTTTTCCATTTGGAAATACATACTCGTGGAAAGAATAATTTTCATTGGAAAGAAGAATTTACCAAGGTTTTTGAATATTGAACATTGTATGAAAGACTATATCCTGTTCTTCCTCATTCTTTTGTTACTTCCTTCCTGCAACCGTTTCCAAACTTACGACACAGAAAGCACTCTGGCATTAGCCGGAGAAAATCGTGCAGAGTTGGAAAAGGTGCTTGTCCATTTTCGTGACAGCGGAAGGGTAGCGTACGAATCGGCATGCTTCCTTATCGAAAACATGAAATATCACGCAAGCAAAGAGAAGATAAATCTCGACCCGCAATATGCCGACTATTTCGGGCATACCGATTCGTTATATCATGCCTTATTCGACAATATGACAACGGGAAAAGCAAAAGAGTTTAAGGGAAAGGAGTACGACTCCCTGAGAAAAGCATTAGGGAAAGAATTCAGCCTTTTGCCCGAACCAGATACAAGCGAGCCAATGCCGGACGCCCAATCATTATCGGCAGAATATCTTATAGACAATATAGAAAAGGCATTGGCTGTATGGCGGGAAAACGGCTATGAATACAATAAGGATTTCGATTTCTTTAAAGAGTTTATCTTGCCGTACCGCGCCACAAATGAATATCCGGATATGAGCCGTACAGATATATATCATAGGTTTCATGCTATACTCGGAAAAGGGAGTTCTATTTATGAACAACTGGAATATTACAAAACGTATGTGGATAAAAGCCGCTGGATAAATAAATACACCAAACCGAAAGGGCATTTGGGGATATATGATTTGTATGTCCCCAAATTTAAAATGGATTGCCACAACATGACCAACCGGAGTTGCAATATATTGAGGGCAAACGGAATACCCACAGTATACGAGTTTACTCCATTATGGCAAGACAGAGGGAACCGACACTTTTGGTGTGTATCTCCGGACACTTCCGGCATACTGCAACCGTTTACCGCTCCGGACAATAATCTGAGAGAGGATTGGGAGAGCGACATACGTTATGCCGGAAAAGTGTATCGCCGTACCTATGGAGCGCAGAAAGACACTCCTTATTTCATTGCCGGCGAGGATGAGTATATCCCCGGACTGTTTGACACGCCTTTGCTGAGCGACCAGACTTTCAGATACCACCAGACTGTAACTTTACGCCTGCCTCTAAACGGAAAAACGTATAATAACCTTGCCTACCTGTGCATGTGGGCAGGCAGTGAACCGGCAATCGTGGGATGGGGAAAAATCGACCGCAAAAGAAACGAGATAGTTTATGAACAGGTACCTCTGAATACGTTGTTCTTTCCGGTATTGTTTGATGAGGAAACCATGCTCGACATAGCCAGACCGTTCATTATTTATGCCGGTACAACATTAGAAGACATTCCTCTGCCACTTACCGCCAATACTCCCCCGCACTCGCCCAAAGATATATCCATTGAGAACGGGAACATAATAGACTCTGATACACGTAAAGCAATCAAAGAGTTGCGTTATATCACGTTAGAATGCGACACTACACAACATACAGATTTGCACTTGCTAAGGAAGTATCCGGACAAACGCCGCATGAGAGCATTCCGCGAACAACTGAAAGGAGCGGTTTTAGTAGGCAGTGACGATGAACGCAGGAGCTTCGACACACTATTGACTATTAAAGAAACACCACAGCCTTATTTGCAGGAATACAAATTTAAGAATGAAAAATGTTACCGCTTCTATCGCCTTTCCGCGCCAACCGGAGCATCGGTAAATATTTCTCATATGGAATTTTTGACCTCCTCACCTAAGGGAAATGCTTTCAGGTCTCCTACTCCTTTACCTGTCTTCCACAAAGACACTGTTTCCGATACAGAAAAAATGCACCGGGTAGAAGGGCGACCTCTCAAGACAGGCAGTCATCCGGAATATGCATTCGACAACAATATGTCTACTTATGCCGGTTCGTCATCTGTCGGCATGGAGTTCAGGCATCCGGTTCAAATTGACCGCATCCGTCTTGTACCGCGCAACGCAAACAACATGATTGTGCCCGGAAACAGCTATTTGCTAATGTACTACGACAACGGATGGAAAGAGTTTAAGATACTATATGCAGAGCATAATTATCTTGATTTTAAGCGTGTACCGAAAGCTACCCTTTATTGGCTAAGGAATCTTACCGAAGGAAAAGAAGAACTCCCGTTTTTCTACATTGACGGAAAACAATATTTTTTGCATACAGATAAACTCCCCTACTGTGAATAAATTGTTGTCATATCTATCGGCTGGAAGCATCGGGAGTGTGTGGCTTATGTCAATAAGCGGACTACCCGATGATATTTTCAATGCCCGATATATGTCATCCATATTCAGCACTGCCGTTGGCGCACTTGTAAACTGCGCTGTATTTCTATTTTTCCGAAGTAAGCAGAATATCCGGCTTTCCTGCTTGGATATAGCCATTTTTATTTTTTTATGTTGCTATTGGATGAATAGCAGCGCTTGGGATAGTATTTACAACATCGGATATGCTTGCCTCATTATGTTTTATTGTGCGGTGAAATGTACTCCGGTCCTCCGGCTCAATATTCTATATTGGGCATGTCTTTGCAGCTTGTCTTTTCTTTCAGTATGGGGGTATTTACAACTTTGCAGGTTTCTGCCTTCGCCTAATCCCTATTTCAAGGTAACAGGCCCTTTCTACCATCCTACATATTTGGGGCTTACGCTGTCTGCCTTAATGTGTATCGTTATACATGTCATAATGTTCCATATTCTGCACCGCAAATATACCAAAGGATTATTTATAATGGAATCGGTCTGCCTTTTATCCGCCATACCGATTTTGATTTACACAGAATCGCGCACGGCTTGGTTTGCCCTTATCATGTCTGTCATACTTCCCTATGCGACAAGACAGATATGGGGAAAATATTCCATACGAAAAAAAGTGTTGGTGGTAACGGTAGCAACTATTTTTTCTTCGGGATTGCTCATAGCATTCTATACACTCAAACCAATATCTGCCGACGGACGTCTGTTGATATGGAAAGTCGGTTACGGAATGATTAAAGACAAGCCTGCAACAGGATTCGGGAAAGGCGGATTCGAAGCTAATTATTTGTACTATCAGGCTAAATACCTACTCACAGAAAATGCCACGGAAAAAGAAAAGTATATAGCAGGAAACACACATATGGCTTTCAACGATTTTTTGAGAATAGGAGTAGAACACGGAATAACAGGGTTGGTTCTGTATATGGCTTTCATTATCACATTGTTCGGAATATCAGGAAAGAAAACACTGAGTATGTATATATCGAAAAGTGTATTATTCCTCATCGTACTGCAAGGGCTTTTCAGTTATCCCTATATGATATATCCTGTTATGGCAATAGGTGTCGTGGCATTGGCACTATTAAGCCGGGGAATACGGCATTTCCGGAGTTTTAACCTGCCTTTAAAATATATAAATATTTTTATTGCTGTAGCCATTATTTCCCTGACTTTTTTGATTTACCGGAAATATGCCGCTTACCATGAGCTATATGCTGGCATGAAAAACAATGGTTACAATGAATTTCCCGCGAAATTGAAACAATTATTCCCGAAACTGAAGGAAGACAATATTTTTCTTACCTATTACTGCAAAATAATGGAAAAAGCAGGAAACTGGGAAGAACTCTCAAAATCAATTTCCATTCTGGAAAAAAATCATCCGACACCGGCTCTGTTTATTCAAAAGGGAGATTTGCTGCAAAAAAAATCTTTACTGGAAGAAGCGGAAAAAGCGTATCGGTTGGCAGCAGACATGGTTCCATCTGAACAAAAAGCCAGAGGTAGGCTAGCTTTTCTTTATAAAAAAAATGGGGAAAAATGGAGAGGCTTACGAACTTGCAAACATATTGCTGACAGAAAAAGTCAAGAACTATGGATTCGAAACATTCAAACTGCATAGTAAATTAAAAAAAGAGTTTCAACTTAAAAAGAGAAGATTTCCTCTCGGACAAATACAAAACCAATAAACGTCTTAATATATCCGAAATACCTGAAATGATACGGCTTTTTTGTACATTTGCAGACAAAACACACCTCTTATGAAGAAAACAATCATTTTATTCACCCTGATTCTCTGTTGCATGGCTGCATGCACCGGAAGTCAAAAAAAAGAAAAATCTATGATGACTGGAAACGAAACACTTGTATGTCTGGAAACCACGATGGGAAATATTATTGTAAAGTTGTATGACGAAACGCCTAAGCACCGTGACAATTTTATAAAACTGGTGAAAGAAGGGGTATACGACAGTACACTTTTCCACCGAGTTATCAAAAACTTCATGATTCAGGCAGGCGATCCGCAAAGCAAGACTGCTACCGACACAACAACAACTTTAGGAACCGGTGATGTAGGCTATACTATTCCTGCAGAAATCAATCCGAAATTTTTCCACAAAAGAGGTGTACTTGCTGCTGCACGTCAGGGCGATGAAGTCAATCCAAACAGAGAATCATCAGGCTGCCAGTTTTATATTGTAACCGGAAGAAAATTCTCTGAAGCACAGATGATCAATATGGAGAACCAGCTGAACGAAGCCAGACTAGACACCGTATTTCAGGCTTTGGCACGCAAGCACATGAAAGAAATCTATAAGATGCGTAAAGCAAACGATATGGAAGGCCTGATGGCACTGCAAGATACACTGGAAGCACAAGCACGTGCTGAAGTTAAGAAAGAACCTGCTCTGAAATTTACCCGTGAACAGATTCAGGCATATACTACAGTAGGCGGAGCTCCACATCTTGACGGCAGCTATACCATATTTGGAGAGGTAGTAGACGGAATGGATGTTGTAGCACGTATCGAAGCTGTAAAAACTAACCGTACGGACCGTCCGGAAAAGGATGTACGTATACTGAAAGCTTCTGTAATAGAGAAATCGGATAAAGAATGATACAAGTAAACCATCATACATTGCCCAACGGGCTGCGTATCGTACACAATGAGGACAACTCAACCCAAATGGTTGCCCTCAATTTGCTGTACGATGTAGGAGCACGCGACGAAGATCCGGAGCATACTGGTTTTGCTCACCTGTTTGAGCATCTGATGTTCGGCGGTTCAGTGAATATTCCCGATTACGATGCACCGGTACAAAATGCCGGTGGGGAAAACAATGCATGGACCAACAATGACATTACTAATTATTACATTACCCTTCCCTATCAGAACGTAGAAACAGGATTCTGGCTGGAAAGCGACCGCATGCTGAGCCTCGACTTCAGCCCGCAAAGCCTGGAAGTACAGCGACAGGTCGTAATTGAAGAGTTCAAGCAACGGAATCTGAACCAGCCTTATGGCGACGCATCACATTTGCTGCGCGAAATGGCTTACCAGGATCACCCATACCGCTGGCCGACCATCGGTAAGGAAATCAGCCACATAGCCAATGCTACACTAGATGAAGTTAAGAACTTTTTCTATCGTTTCTATGCTCCTAACAATGCGATTCTGGCAGTTACAGGTCATATTTCATTTGAAGAAACTGTCCGTCTGGCTGAGAAATGGTTCGGTCCGATACCTTCACGCAATATACCCAAACGTGAATTGCCGGCAGAAAAGCCTCAGACAGCGATACGCCGACGCAGCGTAGAACGAAAAGTTCCGGTAGATGCTTTATATATGGCCTTTCATATGTGTAACCGGTTCCATGCCGAATATCACGTATTCGACATCATAACCGACTTGCTTTCAAACGGACGTTCATCGCGATTCATACAGACATTGGTACAAGAGAAAAAACTCTTTACCTCCATCGACGCCTATATTTCGGGAAGCCTCGACGAGGGTTTGCTGCATATTACAGGAAAACCAGCTTCGGGCATCACCCTGGAGCAGGCAGAAGAGGCTGTATGGCAGGAGCTCGACAAACTGAAAACGATTCCGGTAGCCGAAGAAGAACTGGAAAAGGTAAAGAACCGCTACGAAAGCGAACAGATTTTCAACAACATCAATTACCTGAATGTAGCAACCAACCTTGCATTCTTTGAATTGCTTGGACACGCGGAAGATATAAATCTGGAAGTAGGAAAATACCGTTCGGTAACGGTCGGACAGATACAAGATACGGCATGCCGTACTTTTGTACCCGAGAATTGTAACATTCTATATTATAAAGCTATCAAATGAGTCAGTCACATTACCGCGCATTATTATCATTAGGCCTTCCTATTGTCATCGGGCAGATAGGAGTTATCGTATTGGGATTTGCTGATACGCTGATGATCGGACATCACAGTACGACAGAACTGGCTGCTGCCAGCTTCGTCAATAACATGTTCAATCTTGCCATTATCTTCAGTACAGGATTTGCCTATGGACTGACGCCTGTTGTGGGCAGTCTGTTCGGACAGCACAAAGTAAGCGAGGTAGGAAGAACGCTTAAAAACAGCCTTGCAGCCAATACTGTACTGGCAGCGATCGTATGCCTGGTAATGACTATACTTTATCTGAACCTTGACCGTATGGGGCAGCCTGATGAGCTGATACCGCATATGCGTCCTTACTTTATGGTATTGCTGGTTTCTCTGCCATTCGTATTATGGTTCAACGGATTCAAACAGTTCTCCGATGGAATTACCGATACCAAAGTATCCATGTGGATATTATTAAGTGGTAACATTCTGAATATTATCGGCAACTATATCCTTATTTACGGTAAGCTTGGTATGCCCGAACTAGGCCTTCTAGGTGCAGGTATATCTACAATGGTATCACGTATTCTTATGGTCATAGCTTATCTGGTTCTGTTTTTCGGTACCCGTCGTTACCAGAGTTTCAGAGAAGGTTTCCGACTGGGAAAAATCAACAGAACAGATTTTAGCTTGCTGAACAGACTAGGATGGCCCATTGCAGCACAAATGGGAATGGAAACAGCTTCCTTCAGCCTGAGTGCGATCATGGTTGGTTGGCTGGGAAGTGCAGAGCTTGCCAGCTATCAGATTATGATTGCTGTTTCACAAATATGCTTCATGATGTATTATGGCATGGGAGCTGCTGTATCTGTACGCATCAGTAACTTTCTAGGACAGAGGGATATAGTCAATGTAAGACGTACAGCAAACATTGGTTTTCACATCATTCTGATTATGATAGTCTGTACATCCATACCTATTTACCTGCTGCGTAACCACTTGGGCGGATGGTTTACGGATGACGCAACTGTTGCTGCCATGGTAGCCCAGGTTATTATTCCGTTCCTTCTTTACCAGTTTGGCGACGGACTGCAAATCAATTTTGCCAATTCCTTGCGAGGCATTGCCGATGTACGCCTGATGATGTTGTTCTCATTTATTGCTTATTTCATTATATCACTTCCTTTGGGATACTTGTTCGGCTTTGTTTTCGACTGGGGAATCACCGGTATATGGATGGCTTTCCCGTTCGGCTTGACCAGTGCCGGAATTATGTATTATCTCAGATTCAGATATAAAACGGGAAAAGGAGTCTGACTATGTTTTCTACTTCAACGAAAATTGCCTTCGGATATATTTTACTCATTTGCTTGCTTTTCGGAGCTATCGGATACATTCACCAGCAAATGACATTGCTCACTACGCCTACGGGACTGGAAGAAACAATCAGTAACCGGAGGAAAACAACGCACCAGATTGTAACCCAACTATACGAAGCAGAAATTATCGGACAGACATTACGTATCGGACGACTTAATGAATATCCTAAATACAAAAGGGCGATGAAAGAAGCCAGCGCCCTTATAGACTCTCTTCAGCAACTTCTGACTGATACATTGCAACAGATGCGTCTGGATACAGTACGTTCATTGCTGCGGAATAAAGAGCAAAACATGGTACTGGTGCTCGAAGCCATGAAGCAAAGCCCCACAGACGAATTGTACCGGCAGCAGCTGGATAGTCTGATTATGCAGCAAGACTCCATATTGAGCAGCACGCATGTACGCCGACGCGTGGTTACACACCGTAACTCATATACTATTCATCATAAACCCAAAAAGTTTTTCCGCAGACTTGCCGATGTATTTTCTCCCGGCAAGCCCGACTCAACTCAAGTGGACAATATCATCCAGGAAGAATATACAGATACGATAGACGAAGCTTACAATCCGGTTGATACCATTGCTACTATGCTGACGTCTATACAGCACAAGGTTTTCCAGACAAGACAAGAAAGTATGCGGACGCTTGACGCACGCATCAACCAGCTGCGTATTGCAGGAGGAAGGGTAAGCCAGCGTGTAAATCAGCTGCTGGATAATATAGAGGACGATGAACAAAAGGCAATGGAAGTCCGCATAGCACACGAACAGGACATCCGCCAGCAGGCTGCATGGACAATGGCAACGATTGCTATTCTGGCTGTATTGCTTGTGCTTATTTTCTTTACCATTATCTGGCGAGATATAACACGAAGTAACCATTACCGTAAAGAACTGGAAAAAGCTAAACTATATGCTGAAAATCTCCTTGTGGCACGAGAGAAACTGATGCTTACCATCACGCACGACATCAAAGCTCCTGCCGGATCCATTATCGGATATATAGATTTGTTAATCAGGCTGGTACAGGACCGTCGTCAGCAGTTTTACTTACATAATATGAAAAGTTCGGCAAATCATCTGCTGGACCTGATTACTTCACTTCTTGACTACCACCGACTGGAAGCAGGAAAAATGGATATTCACCCCGTAACGTTCAATCCACATGAACTGTTCGAAAGTATCTATACCAGCTTCTTGCCCGGAGCAGAAAAGAAACAACTAACCCTCAACTTCGAAGAGAACATACCACGTACGCTTAATCTTGAAGGCGATCCTTTCCGCATACGCCAGATTGCAGAAAACCTGATATCGAATGCACTGAAGTTTACTTCACAAGGAAGTATCACAATTCAAGTAGATTATGAGCAAAACCGGTTTACTTTCCGCGTAGAAGATACCGGTTGCGGTATGAGTATTCAAGAGCAGCAACGTGTATTCCAAGCTTTTACTCGTTTACAAAGTGCGCAGGGACAAGAGGGATTCGGACTTGGTCTGTCTATTACAAAGAAACTGGTTGAACTACTTAACGGCGAAATAACCATAGAAAGTGCTCCCGGAAAAGGAAGCATGTTTCAGGTTGTACTATTCTTACCTAAAGTAACGAAAGCACCAATAACTCAAGTCGAAACACTGTCGGACGACAAAAAGCAATGGCGTATTCTGTTAATAGATGACGACCGTATCCAGCTCAATCTGACAGAAGTCATGATTTATGACCTGTTCAATCATGCCCAACATAGCATTCCTCCTGTCATAAAATGCTGTACACAGCCGGAGGAACTCTTCAAGCTGATAGCTTCAGAAACATTTGATATTGTTTTTACTGATATACAAATGCCTGCAATGAACGGCTTTGAGCTACTCCAGAAACTGAGAAGCCTCGATGTTCCACAGGCTAAAAACATTCCCGTCATAGCCATCACCGCCCGAAGCGATATGGATGAAACTGATTTTTGCACACAGGGCTTTGCCGGATGTCTGCATAAACCTTTCAATCAGACTGAGCTGTTGAAAATTTTCAAAGCTCACATGCAAGAAGACTGGAAAGAAAATACAGTACAAACAGACAGTAAACCGTCTGATACAGAATGTACATATAATTTTTCACCCCTCACAGCTTTTTCGGGTGATGACCCTGCCGCTGCACATGAGATTCTGGAAACTTTCATCGGAGAAAGTACGAAGAATTATGAACGTATGAAACAGGCTCTAAGCAATAAGAACATGGCAGATTTGTGTAACGTAGCCCACAAAATGCTTCCTACTTTCACCATGATTGAAGCTAGAAAAGCTATACCGGCCTTACAATGGCTGGAGTTTCATCGGGGAAACACAGATCTAAGTGATGAAGCCAGACAACATGCAGACGAAGCATTAAGTTGCATAGCTGACGTAATTAAGGAAGCCAAGAAGGTTTTAAACGACGGGAAGGACAACTAAAATAGTAAAAAAACTTCCAAAAGAAAACTTAAAAAACAATCTGAGGTACTCTGTTTACCGGAAAATTTAAATATGGTCTGAGTACTATACTGAAAAAATATTATCTTTGTATCAGATTACAGCCTTGGAATACCAGAAAAATGAATTAAAGAATGAAGTAAAACTCCGAAAAAGGAGCAGAATATTTGCGAAAAAACAAAGTGTTTCTGTAAAAGAGGCCACTGTTTCTCCACGTATTACCACAAACTAAATCCATTAGGACAACAAGGCTTTTTTTATTTGTAACATACCGGATAAAAAGAAATATATGACTCCGTCTATTCTCATAATCGAAGATGATTTAACTTTTGCTACCATGCTGAAAACGTGGTTGGGGAAAAAAGGTTTCGAAGTTGATACGGCAGGTAGTAGTTCACGTGCCAAGAAACAACTCTCAGCACGTTCTTACAACCTCATATTGTCTGACTTACGGCTTCCTGACCAAGACGGAATACATTTGCTGGCATGGCTTCGCAACCAGTCGTGCACTACTCCTTTTATTATTATGACGAGTTATGCCGAAATACAGACTGCCGTACAGGCCATAAAACAAGGAGCAAGCAACTATATAGCGAAACCAGTTCAGCCTGACGAATTGCTGAAAAAGATAAAAGAAGCTATCCAAAAATCTGAAGTTCCTGCTACGCCTAGTGAAGCGCATATTGAAAAAAATACTCCGCAAAGTTTTCTGGAAGGTGAAAGTGAAGCAGCTCACCAATTATTCAGTTATGTCCGTCTGGTTGCCCCTACTCAAATGTCTGTTCTCATAAATGGAGCAAGTGGTACGGGAAAAGAATATGTAGCACACCGAATCCATGAACTAAGTAAACGAAATGGAAAGCCTTTCATAGCAATAGACTGTGGATCGATACCCAAGGACTTGGCTGCATCTGAGTTTTTCGGACATATAAAAGGTTCATTTACCGGAGCGCTAAATGATAAAGTAGGTGCATTTGAAGAAGCCAACGGAGGTACTTTATTTCTCGATGAAATAGGAAACCTGAGTTACGAGGTACAGGTTCAGCTGCTGCGTGCTTTACAGGAACGCCGTATTCGCAGAATAGGTTCGACCAAGGAAATAGAGGTGGATGTACGACTTGTAAGTGCCACCAACGAAAACCTGAAAGAAGCTATAGCTAAAGGTACATTCCGCGAAGATTTATATCATCGTATTAATGAATTTACCCTACGAATGCCCGACCTGAAAGAGCGTCCCGAAGATATTCTGCTCTTTGCTAATTTCTTTCTGGATCAGGCAAACCGAGAACTGGAACGTACGTTGATCGGTTTTGACGCTGCTGCAAGTGAAGCACTTCAACGCTATTCATGGCCAGGCAACTTGCGTCAACTAAAAAATATTGTCAAACGTGCTACGTTACTGGCACGAGGAGAATTTATTACTGTACACGATTTAGGAGAAGAGATTCTCGCACAGCCCGTAAGTCCTGCTACATCATCATTTGCTTTACACGATGAAGAAGCAGAAAAGAAACGGATAATGAATGCTTTGCAACAAACGGGAAATAACAAAACCAAAGCAGCACTGTTGCTGGGGATAGACCGTAAAACATTATACAATAAAATGAAACTGTATAATATCGGGTAATATTTCTCCTGAAAATTTATTCATTGAAGATAAAAATTCCACAAAACTGTGGATTTATTCCACAGTTTTTTCTACACATTCCACAGTTTCCCCAATCTACAGGAAGTCACAGTTTTATTCAAACATTTATAAATCAAAGAATTAAATAAAATCCTTTTTTCTGGCACGATGATTGCAATATATCTCTTACGAGAGAATTGGATACACACACTCTATACAACATAAAAAAAGGCAAAAACTAAACTATAAACCCAACCCCATAAAAACAAAAGAGAGAAAGGTTGATTTCCCCCTGAAATACAACCTTTTGACAAGAAAATGAAGATGCCTATGTGTTTTTAACAAACGAGGACGCTGTGAAGCGTCCTCGTTTTCTCTTTTTATTTGTTCATTTCGAAGCCATTCCATAAATTACCGGAAGGAACAGGTGCTGTTATATCAATCGGTTCTTTCGATACCGGATGAATAAACCGTACCCTACGCGCATGCAGGCAAATACTTCCGTCAGGATTCGACCGTGGAAAGCCATATTTCAGATCACCTTTAATGGGACATCCCATCTTTGCAAGCTGACAACGAATCTGATGATGCCGTCCGGTTTTTAAATCCACTTCCAGCAAATAATAATTTTGTGAATGCCCTATCAGTCTGTAGTTAAGAACAGCTTTCTTCGAGTTCTTCACTTCTTTATCGTAAGCATACGATTTATTTTGCTTTTCATTGCGTACCAAATAATGTACCAGCTCCCCTTCTTCAGCAGGAGGACACTGCTTCACGATGGCCCAATAAGTTTTCTTCACTTCACTGTTGCGAAACATATCGTTCAGACGAGCCAAAGCTTTACTGGTTTTAGCAAAAACCACCAGTCCGCTTACAGGTCGGTCCAGACGATGTGCTACGCCTAAAAACACATTACCAGGCTTGGAATACTTTTCCTTCAGATATTGTTTTACAGTTTCAGACAAAGGTATATCTCCAGTCTTGTCACCCTGCACAATTTCGGAAGCCGTTTTATTTACTATAATAATATGGTTGTCTTCGTATACTACGGTCATAATGCCATAAAATAAAAAAGATGAAGAATGAAGAATACGATGCAGCGACAAATATTGACTGCATGTAGGTTCCTCATTCTTCACCTACAAATTATTTACTAAATATTACATGTTCATACCACCGTCTACCTGAATTACCTGACCTGATACATAAGCAGACAAGTCAGAAGCCAGGAACAATGCGATGTTTGCAACATCTTCCGGAGTACCTCCACGACGCAAAGGAATCTTCTTAGCCCATTCAGCTTTTACTTCGTCAGACAATTTTGCAGTCATATCAGTAATGATGAATCCCGGAGCAATAGCATTTGCACGAATACCACGAGAACCAAGTTCCTGAGCAATAGACTTAGCCAAACCAATCATACCTGCCTTTGATGCAGAGTAGTTACACTGTCCGGCGTTACCATGTACACCTACAACAGAAGCCATGTTGATGATGTTACCACTCTTCTGACGCATCATGATTGGAGTACAAGCGTGAATAAAGTTGAAAGCAGATTTCAAGTTAACACCGATTACGGCATCCCACTGTGCTTCACTCATTCTCATCATCAAACCGTCTTTTGTGATACCTGCATTGTTAACCAGAATATCGATAGTACCAAAGTCTTCTTTAATCTGTTCAACAACTTTTGCAGTATCTTCAAAGCTGGCAGCATTTGAAGCGTAACCTTTAACCTTTACTCCCAATGCAGCAATTTCAGCTTCTGTATTCTTTCCGTTTTCATCAATTACCAAGTCTGTAAATGCAATATTTGCACCTTCGGCAGCAAATTTCATTGCAATAGCTTTACCGATACCACGAGCAGCACCGGTTACGATAGCTGTTTTTCCTGTTAATAATCCCATGATTTGTTATATTTAAAAGATTAAACTTATTTTTCTTTCCGACATCCCAAAGCACCATACACGATTTTAGACACATACCGCCAGCCGGTTTCGTCGTCCAGATCCTCTCCTATCTGTCCACGAATGTATGGAACTTCAATTCCTTTAATACAATAATGCAATATATCGGCGGTTATCTCTACATTATCTATATCGAACAGCCCTTGTTCTTTTCCTTCTCTCAAGACTTCACGAAAAAGCTTTATTTCGTTGTTGTCGAAATACTTTCTCATTGCTTCTACACGCCAGATATCACGGAAGAAATCGGCACGGAGCGTACCATTACGATAAACCGCCATTTTAATAATATCAAGATGTGTAGTAATCAGCTCCAGGATTTTCTTATCGGGTACAGTAGGTTTCTTGGCAACCTTATCCATTGTATCCGAAAGCATCTTGAGTTCCGACTCTACCACAGCCATATAAATCTGATCTTTACTTTTAAAATAAGTATATAGAGTACGACGGCCTTTTTTAGATGCCACGGCAATATCATTCATTGTCGTAGCCTCAACTCCTTTCTTGGCGAATAGCTGTCGGGCAACGTCTACTAACTTGGCTCTGGTCTTCAATACAGTCATTCTAACTCTCCTATTGCACAATCTACATTATTGTGAGCAAAATTACTGTTTTTCTTTTATCTACACAAATTCAGACTAGATTTTCCACTGTAAGCGACAGAGTTTATGAGTTCTTTTGCCTTTATCCTACCCAAAATGAATCTTACAAGCTCTTGTCGCCGAGAGATTTTTTCAGCTAAAGGATAAAAAACATCAAAGTTCAACCTAATACGGCAGTAAATCTATCTCTCAAACTTTTCTTCCAGCGTCAGATATTCTAAGAAAAAACAAAAAAATCCACTTAATAGATTTTAATATTTACGGCAAGAAAAAGTAAAAAAAGATGCATAGATCTACATTTTTCACGAAGAAATACACAAAAAAGATCAAATAATTCGTCCAAAAATTTGTTTTTCAAAATAAAACCCTTACCTTTGCACCACAATTAAGGAATAACATCGCGGAGTGGAGCAGTTGGTAGCTCGTTGGGCTCATAACCCAAAGGTCGTCTGTTCGAGTCAGGCCTCCGCAACTACAAAAAATAACATCGCGGAGTGGAGCAGTTGGTAGCTCGTTGGGCTCATAACCCAAAGGT
>ERZ809194.8-NODE-8-length-140870-cov-13.837042_pt1 | contig 140870 bp, 160 predicted proteins | sample MGYA00520517_ERZ809194 | MGnify/ENA primary metagenome ERZ809194 (study PRJEB31570, sample SAMEA3213003) | Homo sapiens | biome: human-gut; feature: human gut; material: fecal | place: Sweden | collected 2011 ... | reverse complement strand
TTTCGTTGTAGCTGATAGACCAACGTGTTTGGTCCCAGCATCAACGCCTAACACAATTTCTTGTTTGTAATCAGATGTGACGTACGTTAATTTGATGGTAAACGGACATAAGCTCACAACAACTGCCTTGTTTTCTTTAAGCAGTCGTCTTACCTTACCATGCCTTGTTGTAGGCATCATAGGTTTACCATTTATGTCTTGTACGTACACCATATCTACAAACGTTTTTAATGTTTATTCAACATAAGTCAGAGTAAAAACTCTGTTAGTACCCATCGCCAATGTTATTTAAGGTTTTCGTAAGCAACACTGTTCCTCAAATACCAGAACTGTTTAATCACTTACCTTAGAGCTACGAACTTGGGTAAACATCCGTAGGTAACTATATATTCTTAAATAACGTAGTGTTTGTTTCAACACTTAGGCTAATAATCGGAATAGCTTTTGGCTATTATACATAATACGATACAAATCATAAATAATTTGTATCGTATTATGTATTATTCGCGATTATGATACAAACTTGTGAATGTAATATTATTGTCTCCTTTATCTATTCTTATAATATCGCTGTATCCTCTATAATCCTGATCTTTTTTAATACGGACCTTCAAAGTAAATAAAGGAGGTTTACAGACAGGAGGAGTATCAAACTCCGCACTATAAATATCCTGTAATTCAATTTTTATATTAAGATCAACTCCATAAGGATTTTCAAGGATATATATATAATCGTTGTTAAGAATAACTATCACTTGTATGTTCTTTGGACAACACATAATTCAAATCAAGGTCTTTACCAACAAACGTGATAACATCCATATATTCAATACCGGCCTTCTCAGCGCATACCTTATCCGAATCAGAGAACTGCCCTGGCAGACCACTGGCGTCCCCGACCATCAACGAACATCCCTTAAGTTGACTAAAGTTCATACCACGCATTACAGTGTCTTTACACTTCATAAGAATATCATCAATCATGCCAGTGTTAGGCTTCCTCATCGGATTTTGTTCGTCATTTGAATAACACAACCTTTTTTCATATAGGACGCCTCTTATGCCTCTCTTTACCGCCAGATCATGTACGGACCTCAGTACGTATTCTATCTTAGCTTCAATATCAGCTCCAGAAACAAACCCAGCTTCTACTCCTCCTTGATTGCTTACGATAGCAAATACCTTAACACCGTTCTCCTGCATGAGGTCAAGAGCCTTATTCACCACATCCATCTTAATCCTCATATCTGTCAAGTCTGTAGCGAACGTATTCCCAGAAGCGGTTTCTATAAGCGTTCCATCAAAATCAAACAATAATATTCGTTTGGATTTTATATCAATATCTTGTACCATATCATTCTCCTTTTTCAAACTTGCTTTTCTTAATCTCTCTCGGAACCAGGCAGAACACACCATCTTCGTCCTTAATCTTCACAATATCATAAACCGCATACTGATTATTACCGATATCCCAACCCAGCGAAGACAGTACATCACGGAGGTAAATACGTCTATATTTCTCACCTTGTTCATTTAATAAAAACGATCTCTCGTCTTCTACCTTAGAAGGAGCTATATACAAATTAGAATCCAACACCCCTTTAAACTCAGCTCCTTCTTCCATACCAATCAGAACCGCATCTTCGATACCCATCCATTTCAGGTTATCTACCGATATGGTCATAATCCGATCTTTGCTAATAGAAAGCTTTCTGATTTTAGCTTCTTTTGTCTTAGAACCTACATAGACCTTACTGCTTAAAAAGTTTATCTTCATGATATAATGTTTTTAAATTGTATCGCAAATATACGTAATAATATTAACAATATAATTTAAAAACAATTAAAATGTGATATTATAATACGGGTAATCTTTTGAATTTCATTGGAGCCAATTCGGATATGGTTCCGTGGAAAGCAAGACGAGAACCGTAGCTCGAATCCATGTCCGACGCATCGTAAGCCGCATCCGTATACGCCACGCCGCCAGTCGGATACGAGAGGTAACCGGAGCGCGCCAAAACAAGGGAGCTGTCTGATGTCCGACTATAGTAATCTGAATAATGCGTGGAATCGCTACCGCCAACTTGTGTCGGCACCACATCAAAAAACGGACCATTTTCGGCTGCTATATTTATTATCCAACCGCTGAAAGTCTCGGCGTTCACATTGCGAGTCGAACCGTCCGGGTCGGTGATTTTCCAAACTCGGTTGTTTATTTCTACACCTTCAACCCATTCACAGATACCGCCAAAAACCCCTTCAAGTCCTAAGCCGCAAACGTACTTTGAACTTTCGTTTTTGGTATCCGCACCGCCGGTTGCGTTGCTGCTTCCCGTTGTTGTAGCCGGGCTACTTCCTGCGCCACCGGGTCCTAATACGCCTTGCAGGTTACGTGTTTTATACTTAGCATACAACATCATAGCAATTACACAATGTTGTTGAAAATCTATCACCTGGAACCCGGTGCCACGCGCTTTTGCGTAACTTCTGAAATCAGATAATGATACGTTCGTCGTAGGAGTAACATCACTCCAGCTATATAGTCTATTTAAAGACACATATCCTTTATATGCTCCAACAAGAGATTGCGGGACATGGATGTAAGTGCCATCGATATTATGATCAGCAAAATGATAAAGAAATTTATTATCATCCACCTTATACCATTTATACCAAAATTCTAAGAAAACGACCATCACATCACCTTCTTGTCCGGTAAGATCAGCCGGACTACCATCAAGATAGAAGTTACTGTCGTTATCATCTAATCTACATACAAAAACCTCTCCTCCTCCCATAGCGCTCTTGCAAAGAACTCTATAGAAGCCACTGGTAATCAACCTATATAAAAAATCGAAGTCTTCGCTTATTGTTATATTAGCCGGATCTGATACAGATTTATCAAAAACCATAAAATTATCAGTAGGGAGATTACCCCCCCCCTATTTTGTTAAAAAATCTTCTTCTCATAATTATCTTATTTTGGGATAAAGATAGTTTTAATTTATGAATATCGATAATAGGATTTTCGTATAATAAAACTATCTTTGTCGAGATATTAATTAACTAAAAAAAATCATTTATATCATGGCAGGAATGAAAATAGGTTTTGTAACCTTCAATCCGGGATCAGGTGACGGTGATCAGGCGGTTACCGTATCAGGTGAAAAATACCAAGGTCGTGTACAGCGTACGTTACAAGTAGAATTTGGTGCCGAATCCGGGGATGTTAAGAAAAGTGCTACCATAAACCAAGCCCCGGTAGCTGAGTTCGTAAAAATAGATCCTACTGCATCTGTAGGGAAAGAAGGTGGTACTGTAACAATCAACGGTACAAGTAACTCAACTAAATTAACGTTCTCCTTAACTCCAGACAAGTCTCATCCTCTGATGCTGGAAATACCAGCCTCCTATCAGGCAGCAGGCAAAGCTACCAACAACGGTGCTGTTATTGCCGACGACCCTGGTGCAACAGGGGTATTTGCTTTCAGTATCGTATTCTCCGGTATTCCGAAAAACGCTAATGTAAACGATCTGGTAAATACTCTTAAGGTGACGGCCGCTGGTGGTCAGACAGCTAATACGGTTATTACCCAGACAGCAGGTGATCCGTTCTTGGAAATAAACAAGGAGGTAATTAACTTGGATGCAAACGGTACTCCTCAGACTATCACCGTTAATGCAAACATCAAGTGGACTATCACTCAAGCTGTTTCTAAGTTGGTAAGGAAAGTAATGAAATAACAATTACTTACAGAAAAAGAAAAGGGACGTCTATTTGGCGTCCCTTTTTTCTATGCATTGTATGTAGTATTTATCTTTTTGCCTACTGACAAAAATCTTTTTGAAAATCATCTGTTTCCTGATATGGACTCTTTTCCCGTCATCTAATTCCCTCCATATTTCATTAAAGATCAAATCTATTAATTCCATGACCTTCTTATCAGAGACAAGATTCTTTCTACCGGGACTGACCCATCCATCATCAGTCATCTTACCGGCTATCCTATTAGCTATCCTGCTTAATTCACGTGGGGTGCTCATTTTAATATACCTTTAAATATTCTACCTTTTTCACACTGAAGTATGCAGTCTCTCATGGGATGATCTTGTTCGTGATCGTCACACATCGGAAATTCTTTTCCATAGGGGAAAGCAATGTGCGGGCACTGCGCCCTGAACGCATCCCAGGCCGACTTCCTCACAGCCTCAGCCCCGGCACGCACGCCCTTCTCTCTTTCCTTGGCTGGGTCAGCATACACGTTTGAAATAGCTCTTTTCTTCCAAGTAAGCATATTGTAGTAAAACTTATCCACCAGTTTCCTACCCACTACATCAAACTTCTGTCTATGAATTAAAGGTGCGACCTTAACGACGTTCTTCCTATTTTTACTAACATCGACATAAATCAGCCCGGCATAAGACGGAACTTCATTTACGTCAATCATATTAGGCGGACAGGCGTAGTAGAAATAGTTTGGAGGATAGCTTATGACACCACCTACTTTAATAATGCCGTCTTTAAGAACCTTATGTTTTTTATCCTTTTTGAAGTCGTTAAAGAAATCTTGTTTAGACATCTTGACCTCTACTTCATAAGCGTACAATGATCTTGTTATGGCCAGGAAGTCAGATTCCCAATCATATATATGGAGATTGTTAATAACATACATCGGATTACTTAGCAGATCCCTATTAAGGATCTTAAGCATTTGTTGCTCTGGGTAGTTCATTGTCTTACTTTTTTAGAGGCTTGTGGCGGAATCGAACCGCCCTACGAGATTTTGCAGATCCCTGACTAAACCACTCATCCAACAAGCCATGTAGCCCAACCGGGAGTCGAACCCGGAACTAAAGTTTAGGAAACTTTTGTTATATCCGTTTAACTACCAGGCTATTTAATGTTTGCTATGTTCACACACCGCAAACACCGAGATAATTAACACTTTACACAAAATATGTACCGTTATCCAAGGAGGATTCGAACCTCCGCTAACAGAACCAAAATCTGTTGTGCTACCACTACACCATTGGACAGTGGTCCCGGAGGGATTTGAACCCACGATCTTGCGGTTATGAGCCGCCTGCTTTCACCACTAAGCTACAGGACCTTAAAAATATGCAGGAGCCTTCACAGACGCCTGCATATAACAGCTAAATATTAACCAATAATTATCCTAAAAACTCTCTCAACGCAAAGTTAAGTACTAACCCATAATATGGCAAACATTAAAATATAAAAAGGATTAAAATAATTATTTCTTTTTCTTCTTCTTTTTAGTGTCTTTTACTCGTTCAGCTTCGTTTTCAGACTCCACAATATCACCGGCTTCTTCCTGAATCACATCCGTCTCAGGAACAACATCGGACTTCTCTGGTTCTGCCACATCCTTATCCGACTCCTCATCTTTATCCAATTCCGGCTCAGAGACATCGTTTTTATCTTTCCCGATTATACCTATTTGGTAGCCTCTTAATTCTACTTGCATTAATTTCAGCTTCGATTCTAACTCTTGTATTGTTTTGGACCCAACCGAAACCTCGTTTTCCAAATCTCCGATTCTGATCCTGGCTTCAATCAATTCATTTGATTTCTTTTTTAATTCAAATGATATACTGTTTTTCTTTTCTTCCAAGTTGCTGATTTTGTAATTAGCCTCATCAAGATCAGACTTAGCTTTGTCAAGATCAGCCTTGGCCGCATCAAGTTCTTCCGTTTTCTTCTTGACGCTTTTTATCAGCTTCTTCTGATTTTCCTTCAAGGCGTCAATCTTTTCCTTAGACTCAGAAAGATCTTTGCCAATAGATAAAATCTCTTTATCCTTTGAAGCAATATCTGACTTAAGTTCTGAAAGCCTTTCCTTGTAAAAATCAGCCTTATCCTGCATTTCCTCAATTTCTTTTGCAAGATTTTCGGATTTAATAGCTTTCTCCCTGTACATTGACAGCTTGCTGTCTGTGATGAATGTAAAACCTAACATGCTCATTTTTCAAAATATTTAAATATTACTTAACTCCAGAACTACCAAGACCTTTTTCTCCACGTTCATTTCCGTCTTCTACCTCAATATCTGTCACCTCTTCCAATACCATTTTGTATTGTGGAACGATTTCCATCTGAGCTATTCGATCGTTTTTATGGATTACGGTCGGTTTTTTATTGATTTTAGTAAGATTAACCATATACTCTCCTTTGTAGGTAAATTCGCATTTACCGGGTGCGTTAGTAACTACCACTCCCTCGTCAAAAGAGAATCCTGATCTTCCTTCTACATTCGCACACCATCCTTCTGGGATATTCAACTTGAAGCCGGTTCCGATTCTAACAGAATAACCTTGATATAAGGTTATTGATTCAAAATCGGAAGGAACATCTATTTCCACTCCCATGTCATTCACCATCTTCACCACTCTATATGCACGAATATCACAACATGCATCGCCATCATGTTTGTATTCAGGTATCACGACATCAGGATAAAGTTTCTTAATACCTACCTGCACAGTCTTCTGATAACCTGGAGTCAAATACGATTCAGGTATTTTATTAACGACCTTATCTTCTTTTTTATGTTTGTTGTTCTTTTCAGAAACAGTATCCTTCTTGCTATCTTCTTTTTCAGAAAGAAGTCTTTCAATATCTTCTAACTTATCCATGATCATATTTTTATAGTACAATAAACAATACCTTCTTTTTTTATGTCCTTAGTTGATTCATAGCACTCACGAAAAGTACTTATGTCTGCATCATTAGGATCATCGACCCACTCATCTCCTTGCTTATATTTTTCTCTGGTTTCTGAGTAGATCATACATAATTTATCCCCATGCTTCGCCATAATCCTTTCTTCTGTCACTTTCCTACGAAGTTTAATAAGGGGAAATCTTGTAACTATTTCTACTATCATTCTACACAATCTTTAAAAGCCCAAGAGATGTTATTCTCCTGGGCTGATGTTTATATTAAAATGGAAGGTCATCTTCTTCCATAGGAGGGAAGTTCGGCATCTGTGCTTGCGGCTGTGGCTGTGGCTGCGTCTGATGCTGAGGCTTGGTGCTCCTTGTGGTAGGTGCCGGGGCCGGGGCAGCAGGCTGAGCCGGTGCCTGATACTGTGCTGGCTCTTGAGCAGGTTGTTGGTAATTCTGATACGGAATAGCACTCGGAACAGACTGAGGTTGTTGAACCTGTTGAGGCGCGGCCGGCTGCTGGGTATAAGTCTGAGGAGCTGCCGGCTCTTGCTGAGCATTTCCTCCTATCCCTAATTTAGCCATTATACCGGCTCTGATGTCTTTAATAGAAGCATTGAACCTGTTTGAATATTCAGTAATCTTTTGATAAGTAAAGTTGTTTTGAGCTGAATAATCGAGGCTTTTCTTGCCATCAAATCCTGTAACTTCAACAGGATCAGGCCAACCATTTACGCCTTTTTTATAATAACGTTCAACAAGCTGATCTTTTTCTCCGTCTACTCCAGCATACGCAATAATAAGTTCTGAAGAACCAAATTCATCATCTTTCTTCTTCTTAAAGACATTGAAATAAATTTCACGACTGAAATCGATGTTTTCGTAGTATTTTACAAAGCTCTTAACAAAGCCCTTGATATTTCCTTTTTGATTTACGAGAGGTATGGAAATACAATAGTTTTCATTAAGCTCGTAATCTTTCAACACGATAAGGAAATTAGTAGCAGTATTTCCATTAGAGAAAGTACTTGTCTTTAACCCGATGTAGTTGATGTACCCAACTATTCCATTATAATACTCTTTCCAGTATCCTGCCGGCTGACCGCTATTAGGATTTATGTGCTGAACAAAACCTTCTTTCGGTTCGTTACTTTTTTCATACAAGTTACCATCCGAATTAATATACAGATAATAAGTTGTACCAAAACTTCTGTTTTCTCTAAAAGCCATATTATTGTTTTTTTTTATAGATTATACAATGTTTGATTTAAGACGTATGTTGATTCGTATTTAGGATTGAACATTTTTATCATCTTATACTGATCAGACCAATCCATAATAACATCTCCTTTTATAAGAGATTTTACGGATGAAAGTATATTTTCCTTACCGATAGAAAAGCTAAAACACGGACCTTCAAGCGCATTTAAAGGCATTGATTCCATTATCCTTTTTCTATTTCCAAAATCCTCAGACATTACCGTTATACCGTTTTCTTCATCTACCTTGACATTAACAACATTATTCACTAAAGTCATAGAATTAAGAACAGATATAAACAAATCCCTATCGAACTTGACACTCGACGATTTTTCGAATTTATTACATACGTATTCGTAGTTAGGATACTGTTGTTCTACGTTCATATCCGATATAATCACATTATCAAAGCATAAGAACGTCCTAACGCCATCTGTGGAAATACTGATCTCCGTATCTTTATCAGACAGAAAGCAATACAAGATAGAAGCCGCGACCTCACTTAGCATAATTGACCTTTCTTCTAATGCATTAGCACATTCTTTCCTATTTATAAACAGACGGAACATATCAGTAGAAACAATGTCAATATAGTCCTTCTTCACATTAAGAAGAATCGAGCATATAGCCGGTCTAAATTCATCCGATCCAACAAACGCAAAAGATCTTTTCATAGACTGAATGAAAGACGAACTCATAACACGAATGCCATCACCTACAGGATAAAAGAAATCAGGGAAAGCCTTATCCTCAATCCAAGTAGAAGAAAAAGATCCTCTATCGTATTTAAAAACGATACTGTAATCGTTTTTAATCTCTATCTCTATATCCTGGTTATGATTTTTAAAAAATGAAATAAGAGTCCCGGCATCTACTAAAAGAGAAAACTTATGGTCACAAGAAATATCAGTATTCACATCGAAAATATCATCCGTATATGTTATACGTTCGTTCATGGCTTGTATCCGGATATGATCAAAATATAAAGTAATTTTTATATTCGATGTGACACAATCCTTTAAGACCTTATCAAACATCTTTGAAATATTTGAAAGCTTCTCATTCATTAGTATGCCAGGAACTCTTACTTTCATTTTTAAAACTTACGATTATGATTATATAACACTGCAAATGTATTATTTTAAAATCTAATTTTGAATTAATTGGATTTAAAATGATTTAAAATAGATTAAATACTTCTTCTTGTCGCTTCTGCTATCAGCATTGCATCAACTATACCGTCATGAGCGGTCTTACATCTTTCGTTTTTAACAAACGTATCGTTTGGCCACAGCCTTTTAGCGCAAGCCAATGACGTTTTCTTAGTATTTACCTTACTGGCTTCCATGACCTTATCAGAATGTGTCCAAACCAATTTCTGCCATGTTTTAGGGGCTATGAAATTAACGGAGCAACTTATGTCCGGAAATGCCATGCAGAGAGACAGGAACAGCCCATGCAGTTCGCCTTTGTTCTCCATGAGAGAGGCTGTAGAGGACGTGCTGACCCCGTACAGGGCGTGGACGTCCTCTATGACAAATACTACCCTATCAGGATTGTTTTCTACGATCGTATCCCGGCAAAAAACATATTCTTTAGTCAAGTCTACCGGTCCTGAAATTGCTATTCTTGGAGTGGAGATTCTCGATATTAGTTTGCTGTCCTGATCGATGCAGGCTATGGCTCCATCTTTTCCTGGATCTGCTGCTATATATAACACCATAACGCACTAATTTAAATTCATGTCAATTTTGCCAATGTTGTCATCATCGTCAAAACCTCCATTGTCAGTAAGTTCGTAATCAATAGCCACAGCGCCGTTGCTAAGGATGTAAAAACCTTTAAACATCTTTCCTATTCCAATAGGATACACGACATTTACGTCCCTTCCAATATCCTCAAACGGCATAGCGATATCTTCTGTTTTGGCTTCCTTTTGTTTTGCTAATACACCAACGGGTATATTTTTACCTTTTATAGATGCGTATGTAACCATATACAGAACATCGTTATTAACAAACGCCCTATCACTACTCACCTTATCCAAGCTGACATATATAATATGTTTTATAAAACTATTGATATCTCCACATATGTTAATAGCTTCTACTTCTTTAGGAATAACGACTTCCACTTCTTCTGGTTTTATATTTTTCTTTTTCATTGAATTAATCTTTTTGTGTTTTGTTTTACTTCTTCAACAAGATCCTGATCTTTCATCATTTCCTGCTTAAGTTCCTCATTCTCCTTAATTCTTTTCACTCTATCGGCAAGAATCTTTTTGTATCTTTTATCCGATATCTTTATAAACCAAGGACAGTTCCTTGATGGAATCCTTTTACATGGATAATCAGTTAGACCATTTGGCCCAAACTGCTCGCATCGGTTACATTTCTCTGCTCCTGTCATTGTAATTATATTTTAGGGAAACATTCTTCAAGTTCTCTATAAGAACACTCTACTACAACAGAATCTCCTTTAGGGAGAAATACTAAAATAGAATCGATAGAAAAAACACTATCTACTTTTCTTACAAGTTGGCCATGCTTGTAAGAAGATATGACCAACCTAATTCCATATGAATCCGAATAAGATCCTTTCCTACATGGAATTATGTTTTCAACAATATAATCAAAGCCTCCTACGCTAACTTCATCGCCGGCATTGATTTCCATTAGGGGAACCATCTTAACCCTTCTATCTATGCTTATTTTCATTTAGCTACTTCGAATTTTATTTGCTCCTTCGGTTCATAATTCCATACCTCAAAATCATCAGCTACAAAATCATAAAATCCTTTCCCTTCCATACGAGAAGAGATAGTAACCTGCGGAACCGGCCCGAATAGGGATCGACTGAGGAGCTCGTTTGCCTGCTCTCCGTGCCGGTCATATACGTGCATATCTTGAATGAAGTGCGTAAAAATAGCCGGCCTTAACCCGGCGTCGTGAGCGAACATCATCATAAGTGCAGCGTACTGTGCTACATTCCATAGGCCGGCAACAATAGCATCCTGGCTGCGCTGGTAAAGAGTCATATACAACTCATCTCCTTTAACAGATAAATTGATCTGAAACGCACATTCTTGAAGAGGTTTTAGTCCATTGGTTTCAGGATCGAACATGGATGCTACTATTCTTCTTGACGAACGATCATTCTTGAGTGACCAAAGAATGAAGTCTGTTTGGTTAAGAAAACCGTAAAGACCATCATAGATGTCTATCATACCATCTGGAGCTTTTCCGGTTCCCATATAAACATGTCTGTTCACCATATCTCCATAACATCCTTCTATCTTTCCATTATCATCAGCCCACTGATCCCATATATGAAGACCAAGATCTTTGACGTCTACCGATCTTTTTTGCCAAATCCACAATATTTCTTTTATGGAGTTTTTAAGATTAGTAGGTCTAAGTGAACCAAGAGGAAATTCCCGACGAAGATCGTACTGGTTACATACTTGTAGGATGCGCTTCACCTTGACGCCTGTCCCGTCACCGTAGACCGGTCGCTTTACCTCTTCCCACGGCTGGCTCATTATAAGAGCCAAATTGTCTTGAAATATTTTATCTACTCTTGCCATATTCTTATTAGGTACTTATATACTATAGTATCACCATCTCAAGGTTATGCCAACAAACAAGAATCATTAAAAATTCTAAGAGGAATGGTTATAAAGACGATTAATTTCTTCTTGTTCTAAACACGGACCACCTACAACTTTCTCTGTCGCTTTTCTTTGTCTAACAAAATCTTCAGCTTCGGAAAAAGTTGTAGCATAAATATATCCACCATACTTTTCTCCATTGATTTCAAATTCTGTCACAAACTTCTTTTGTTTTTCTTCTTTTGTTTTCATAACTACATTTTTTTATAAATTAAACTCTGCAAAATCTATTTCAGATCCGGTTGACAAATTAATCATTGACTTTTCAAGCTCTTCCATTGGAACCGGTTTCACAATACCTCCATTACCAAGAGTCCTTTTATAGAAGTTTATCACCACCTGATCGCTGGTTTTTACCGTCTTAGGAATAGGTTGACGAAGATATAATCCATCAAGAGACTTTACTCTTGAAAGAGCCGTATATAGCTGTCCTGTTTCAAAAGAATTAGATACGTCCATCATAGCCGCATCCAATGTCAGGCCTTGGGCTTTATGGATCGTGATAGAATAACCTATTTTTATAGGATACTGAATAATAGCTCCTACTACTTCAGATTCTATCTTATATCCGTTTCTTACGTATTTTACTTTCTCAAACGAACATGGTGTTATAACAACCTTAGTATGCTCATCATCTTTCGGTTTATCAAGGACTACTTCAATCTCACCCTTTTTTATAGATAATACAGTACCAAGAGAGCCATTGAAGTACTCTCCTCCGTTTCTTGTTATCATAACTCTTGATCCTTCTTTCAAGAAAAGAGTTTTTTCAACCGGAGCATCTTTAGGATAATCACCGTTTATAACAGCTTCTAATTTTCTTAAAGAGCCTGGTAACGATGATATTCTCATTTCGTTAATAGCCGTAGCTTTTGAGTTGGTAGTTACAATCTCAACATATCCTTGATTATTATCAGACTGAATACATCTGCTGTTTATTGTATCAAATACATCATCATCCATCTGCCCTTCACGCACCTTATTAAGGACACTAATAAACTTCTCATCTTTCTGACGGTATATTTTTTCAAAAGAAACCATTTCCATACCAGAAGCCATTAGAGACTTGGAGCTAAAGAAGTAAGATGTATCGTATATTTCTCTAAAAAAATCCTCCTTAATTACTGGCGGAAGTTGAAATAAATCACCTACCATAATAAGTTTCACGCCGCCAAACGGGTCCTTGTCTCCTCTTGCATGACGAAGTATATCAGCTACGTTGTCAAGAAGATCAGGGCGAACCATAGAAATCTCGTCTATGATAAGATACTTTATATTCTGTAAAATCTTTTCCGAACCTCCGTTGAATTTATATTCGCAGTTATCCATAAACGCGCCTTTTCGTATTTCAGGTATATACGGCTGCATTCCTATTCTAAAAAATGAATGAATGGTTTGACCACCTGCATTAACAGCAGCAACACCTGTAGGAGCTACAACAACCGCATTTTTTAATGCCGGTATAATACGCTTAAGGAACGTTGTTTTTCCACTTCCTCCTTTACCGGTTATAAACAGCGGTTTTGGTGACTTACAAATAGACTTAATAGCCTTTCCTTGTGCGACATTACCTTCGGACATAACTGAACGAAGAACGCACTCCATGATTTTTTTGTCGTAACTTATAGCCATCTTTTTTCTGATTTTGTTCTACAAAACAAAAGTATGAAAATAAAATAAAACCTAAAATATAAAATGAATTAATTAGGATTAAAAAGAAATAATAAGTTGGATAAGTAGTTTTAGATCAGACAGTAATATGATTTCGTATAGATATGGTTATGGCATAGTGGTGGCTAACGGGTGTTTCCGTCGATGTTCTACGAGATTATCGTTTTTCGGCTCTGTCGGCGACTACTAAGAACAGACCCTCTCTCAAGTACCAAACATTACAATGATGAATACTGAGATGAAGGATAAAGATAGGTATCATTATAGAATGATAGCTCTTCAAATGGTATATCCTTGAATACAGATTCACCATCTAATTCTTTATCATTGTCTACTGTTGTATTAATGTTAGGTAATGATTGGATAGATATATCCATATTCTCTATCTTTTCCTTAAACTGTTCTGCCTTAACATACGTATAGATGTCTTCGCTTACCGATCCCACCGCTTTAGCCATCTCGCCGGCGAACTCAGCATACATATCCCGTACCTCATTAAAACCTGCCTTTTTGTCAGGAGCGGTATTGTTATAGGTTTTCATTCTCCTACTTACTCTACCGCAGACACCGGCAACGGACGTCCCTACCTCAGCACAGCAGACTTCCGCATCAGCCAGGCCTGCTTTTACTGTGGCTATCTTCTCCTTACTCCATCCACTAACCTTGTCGTATGATTGTTTAAGACGGTTTAAGAACATGTCCATTCTGCGCTTCTTATCTTCTGCTATGATAGCGCGATAGTACTTTCTTACAATCTGGTTTTGTGTACTTCGCTCATATCCGTCCCAGAAGTCTTTGTGCGCTTCTTTAGCCATAACAGAAGCCAATGACCTTGCTTCTTCTTCTTTTGTCTTTTTACGATCTATGCCAAGAATTTCGCCATCTTCGGAAACAACTTCTTCTGCGTTTAGGAAACGTAGGATATGAGTATTGTCTTTTAAGAAGAAATTGAAATCGTCTTTCTTACTTACTTTTTCTTTCTCCTCTTTCTCTATATCCTTTTCTCCAAAATACCATCTGTTTGTTGCTCCTTTTTTGTACAAGGTCCAGGTATTTGCTATTTGCCAGAAAACGGCTCCATGCCTATATACCGGAATTAGCTTACCTATTGGGTAGTTATGTTCGTTTGCTTCAATGTAAGCACGAGGATTATCTACGTATGTTATAAATTGTACGTTTTCGAACCTTTTTACGAGCTTGTCTTTTATCGCCATACCGACAATCTCTTTCGCTTTTGTTAGTCCTACATTCAAGTACAAGGCAATTGTTTTATTACTTATCGTCGAATCAATTAATCCATAATACGAGTGGCTTCCGTCTACGACATCCGCCTGAGAGTTTGTCTCTCCACTGTTCAGTACAGACTCATTGTTTCTGACTAAATTAACAAACATCGCCTCTCTTATCCTGTCAAGGACCTTTTCATGGTTTGTTATTTCATTTTTCTTTATCTTAATTAAAATCCTATTCTTTGGAAGATTCACTTTCCCACATCCGAGAGTAAGTTGTACGCCATTAACACGATACCTTCTTGCAACGAACGTACTATCCGTCATACGGAACAGTTCGTTAAACATCGGATGTCCTGTCATGTTCTTGAACTTCGAATACCCGATTCCAAGCTTATGAAGAAGATCTTTCTGGTTTTTGAATCTTATTCTCGAATCCCGTCGGGAGATTTTTATCATACAGTATAAAGCATACAATTCCATGAACAGCAAATCATCTGACCACTGTTCCAAAAGTCTGAGACTTATGTTAATATTTCTACCTAATTGTAGCTTCATAATCTTTGACATACTCCCATCGCTAAAGCAAATGGGATTCTTGGATACAAACGCAAGAAACCCAGATATTGCTATCGTTGGAATTACTCTTGCTTTCCAATTCGGAAATGCCCTTCCGAAGTATATTTATTAAAAAAAAATACATAAATGATCAAAATAATCATTGATACCCTGCTTAAAATCAGGGGTTTTACGGAATATCGTAACAAAAAAGAATCGGATGGATTTTTGGGGATATCCATCCGATTCATGTCTTTTTCGTTCGGAAAATCCCAAAACCCCGTTACAGATTTGAGAAGCAAACAATGAAAGACGATTAATATTTTTTTTATCATTCATTATTTATTTCCTAAATCTGTAACGCACAGCAAATATAGAAATAAATAATGAATATCAAATAACAAAATCTTATTTTTTTAATGCTACAGTACAAATATCGGGACAAATCCTGAATCTATTGTCATAAAATACGTTAATTTTAAATTTATAAATCCTTAATCCTTATCTTTGTATCAAAACGATAATCTCATGAAAGAAAGTGATAATAAATATGTTAGTAATAGGGCTTATAGGCTTTTAGTACCTTATTCCAATACGGTAGATATGGCTAAGAAGATACTTCTGTTTTATAACGGATACCTAATGTCTTCCGGCAATGAGAAGAATGTCATAGATGCGAGGCACTTAAATCTTCTTGCCTATTATTTTGTGTTTGGATATTCGTATGAAACGAAGAAGAAGTTTTCTCATTGTTTCAGTACCGATCTTCAATATGTATCGGTTTTGGATACGGAGATGAAGAAGCGTGGTATTTTGATTGACCGTGAAGGGAATTACAGGACCAGGTGTTTGTGCCCGGATATAGAGAACATGCGCCGTCTTTTTGTATTGGAGGGTTCAAGAGATCAATGTGCGTTGGTTTCTTTATTTTACAGAAAAAAAACTTTTGAAGCCGATGGCGAAGAATAATTTCCCTATATCATTTGAGTCACATATTATAGATGATGTGATGGATAAGACCGGGAGCGTTTACGACCGAAACCAAATACGTGACGTTTTCAGAGCCAGTATTTCTTATGCCAATAACTTATGTACGTACACAGATAACGTGTCTGTATCGTTCCCGTATGTAGGCGATATGGTTTGTAACCTTCATGAGATGGAGAGGCGCAAACACAATCTTGAGCGTCTTAAATCCAAGGTAGAAAAATTATCTAAGTATCAGGAAAAAGAACTTCAGTGCCTTGATATTAAGATAAGGATGATAAAGGATGCTTATGACTCAGGTGAGATAAAAGGTGGGGATATGTTGATAAAACACAACAAATTATCTATCTTTAAATCTCGTAAGGGTCATAGTTTTAGTGAAATACAAAATATTCAAGAACAGGAATTTAACAGATAAGTTATGAAAAAGATTTTGCAAGCGGAAGTTATATACGATGCTTTTATGGATACGATATTAAAAAAACTTCCAAGAAAAAAAGAAGATTATCCTGATTGGTACAAGGAACGTCTTGAAAAGTGTGAAGGATGTAAATTCAATACCAAGAACGTCCCTAACTCTATGCTTCCTCTTTCTTTATACGTAAGCAAGAAAATAGGTAAAAATCGTTGTTCGGTATGTACGTGCTTCATCAAGCAGAAGGCCTGGAGCAAGACAGAGGAGTGTGCGCTTGGGGAGGGGCTTCCCCGTCCTTCGTGGATGGACCGTCAGTATTCTATTGATTTTTATGATGAGAAGTCAAGATGGAACAGGTTAGAACTTATTACAATGGATTCTGATGAATTTAATGTTATTTCTACAGATGACAAGCAATACAATATCGACCTCTCTAAAGACGGTAAATCATTTGAAATCATTTTCGAACCGGTAGAAAAAGGGAACAGTATAAGGTTTTCATTTGTTCTTGAGTCGAAGCATGATATGAAGATAACAGCATCAGAGACATCTTGTGGTTGTACGTCATCTAATTTGAATATCATAGACTCCCGTCACTTTAAGTTCAATATAGAGATACATACAGCAGGATTTGGAATAGGAAGATTCGTAAAGCACATGACTATTCACTATCAAAAAGATGGGTCTCAAAAAGAGGAAAAGATTCCGTTTAATTTTGAAGGTACTATAATTCAAAAAAGTTAAGTTATGGGTGGATGTGGTAAAGCAAGGCATTTACAATGCGAGGATAAAAGGAAGTCCTTATTTTCTATGTTGCAGGCATCTTGTGACGATCTCCCAGATTATTCTGCCGGGGACATTCTCTATGCCGTACTTAGATCTTTTGCAAAGAAAAGAGGATCGTCTGTTTCTTTTTTAAGGACGTTGACAGACAGCGAGCTTTTTGAAGTGGCTGATTATAATTTATCAATGGAGTTGATGGACGTTATTATTCATGATAAAAATGTTCTTGATAATGAAGAAGATTGATTTTGATTCAGATATAAAACATCTTATTTCTTATTACAACCATCTACTGTCTGCGCAAGATAAGGTGGGAGAGGAGATGGAAGAGATAACTAAGGATATTATTAGGAAGAAGGATGAGGAAAACAACATAGAGTTAGAAGACTTTATTGATTTGGAAGAAAAGTCGTTTATGACCAACTTGTATCAACAAGAGATGCTGAAAGTATCTTCTTCTATAAAGGCAGTTTACAGATTATCTATTAACGCCGGTCATGATCTTAACATAGATGATGACAGTAAGAAGGTTCTTGACAGAATAGTAAACGACGGAGAATCAGATTTTATTATGTACGTTGACAATAATACTGATTCTGTTATGTTCAAGGAAGAATCTGTTGAGGAAGGAATAAAAAACATGTGCAAGTATCGTGTTGATCCATCTTCTCTTGAAGACAGGTTTAATATTCTTAAGTCTCAGTATGAGGCTTTTTTAAAAATTATCAACAATGAAAGCAAGAAAGCCGACTAATGATGATGTCTCTTACGTAGATTGGAAACTTATTGTGTTAAGGGATCAGATAGATAAGGCTGAACGTTATCTATCTGAAAATCCTTGGGATAAAATAGAAGATTCCGATAAGAGGGAGAAAGAATTTAGGTTTCAAAAAAGCTTGTCTGATAGCTTAATGCAATGGACTGAATCTTATATTAAGATGTGTGGGATAATGGATGTCTATAATCAACTTGAGGCTGCCAAAAACAAGAAAAGCCTAAAAGGAGGACAAACAGTATCAGGTATTCAGTCTTTTGTTAAGAATGAAGCTAAGAACAAGCTCTATAAATAGTTTTGTCATGAATATTAACAGTAAAGAACTTTATATAAATATGGGTAACGATATTCCGTTATGGAATGACCTTTATTCTTATGAAGAGCAAGACGATGATGTCAAGCAATTCTGGGAGAATGAGGCTATGAAACTCCTTAACGGTGTTACCATAAATGGGGTGTTTATCCATCCTTGGCTATATTGGCATATCAATTTCTGGAAGATGATGATTGACGTAGGAGATGATCGTATTCCTGGAAATTCTCAGCTTCGTGATAATGAATGGATGTTTGCCGAATTTCTAAAGCAGGCGGAAGAAGAGAATAAAGGAATATTCATGTTCGGGTGCCGTCGTTTTGGGAAAGCCCTTCTTGATTCTGAGATACTTTATCTTGAGGACCGGGAAAAGATGATAGGAAATATTGTTGTAGGGGATAAGATATATGACGATAAAGGGAATTTGGTAGAGGTCGTAGGTGTCTACCCTCAAGGGAAAGTAACCACCTACAGAGTCGTATTCGAAGACGGTCGTAACGTTATTTGTTGCGGAAATCACCAATGGCGTGTCAATCATGGCGGAAAATGGCATGTTGGGAGTCTTAGATCCATAGCTGGATTAGATTATAAGAGTATGTCTATTCCAGTAGGTGAGGCCCTGAACTACCCTACGGCAAAGCTGCCGGTTCCGCCTTCAGCCTACGCCTCGATGCTGGCGGCTTATCTCGGTGGCTATGGTGGGGATATGTTTTTTGATAAATACGTTTGTAAGAAGTTTTTAAGATCGTCCATAGATCAAAAGAAAGATTTTATAGAAAACTTCATTCGTTCTTTCAGAAACGTAGTAACCGGAGAAGAAGAGCTTACGTTGTCTCATATTGATATGGATGTCATAAATTTTGTACAACGTATGTTTTGGGCTTCAGGTTGGTATGCTAAATTGGAGGGGAACAAACTTATACTATCAAGGAATCGTAAGGAATTAAAAATAAGATCCATATCGATATACGGAAAGGAGCATGCCACTTGTATAACCGTTGATAATGATTCTCATTTATTTTTGACCACCAATTACATCGTTACTCATAATACGGCCATAATGAGTTCTCTTCTGGCTCGTAATGCTACAATGACGTACAATTTGACGCATAATGTTATTGGAGCAAGTAAAGAAGACCTTGCCAATATGGGAGAGTATCTTGAGTTTGGACTTGATAATCTTCCTCCTTATCTTACTATAAACAGGACTGGTAACGACTGGACTAAAGAAGTTGTTTTAGGTACAAGAAACATCAATAACCAACGTGATGTTCATGCCAGAATAAGAATCACCAACGTTGATGATGGAAAGACGCGAGGCTCATTGAAGACCGCAGGTGGAACTCCATATACGTCTATATATGATGAGGTAGGTAAATTTCCGGTGCTTGGGGCATGGCTTGCCGGTAGGCCAGCTCATATGATGCATGGTAGAATGAGGGGCGTTTGTTTGATGGCTGGATGTTGTTGTGCTGGTACAATAGTTTACAAATCAAACGGAGAACCGTGTAGGATAGAGGATTTAAAACAAGAAGATGGAATAATAGGATTCGATAATATATCATCAAAAGCTGTAAGTCAAGAAATAACATGGATGAAACCTCCTGCCGAGAAAGAGTGTTACAGAATAACAACAAAAAGAGGAAGGGTACTTGAATGTAGTGGGGATCATCCCATATTGACTGTTGTAAAGAGAAGGAAGGGTGAATTTAGGTACTTTGGATCTGACTTCAGAAGGGCTGACTCTCTTAGAGTTGGTCGTAAAATATGTGTATCGGATGGTGTGGATATATGGGGAGATAAAAAAATGTTTGATCCATACCTTGTTGGTATTCTAATAGGGGATGGGAGCTATGGTTCTGATAAGACTCCTATTGTGTCTACCAGTGATGATGAGGTGTATAATTATATACGATCTAAATATGATTGTTGTATAGAGAAACAGTATAAGACTAAGGACGGAAAAGATTATAGGGAAATAAGAATAAAAGGTATATGCCATGAGTTAAGGGAACTTGGTATATATGGTCAGACTAAAAAAAACAAAACACTTCCTTTAAATATACATTCATATAGGAGAGAGGATGTTATTATGATGATTAGGGGGTATTTTGATGCTGATGCTACTTTTTATTCCAACAGTGATAAAAAACTTCATCGTATAAGTGTATGTTCTTGTAATAGGCATCTTCTTGAAGAAGTAAAGGATGTTCTTTTTAAATTTGGAATACATAGTACTATTTCTTATAGCCCATCTAAAAATCCAGCAGATAGATCTATTATTCTTGATTCATATGTATGTAATATATTGGATAAATTATCCATGTTTAAATATTGTGATATAATTGGAACAGATATAGGATATAGAGGAGAAAAACTTGATTCTATAAGGGAATTTAGTTCTAATTTTAGCACATTTGGTTCTTTTAGGTCAAAATATTTAGATGGAGTGATAATAGAAAGGATAGATAAGATAGAGTATATAGGAATTAAGCCTGTTTACAATCTCACTGCATCAGATACTCACACTTATATAGCAAATGGTATTATAACTCATAATACTGGAGGTAATGTAGAAAAGTCTCAAGATGCCCAGAAAATCATGAACTCTCCGGACGAATATGGATTCATTATAATGAATTATGATATTCTAAATAAGAGAGTTATTAAACCAACATGGCGTATATGTAAATCCGGATGCTTTGTTCCGGCCCAGATGTCTCATGCGTATGAGAAGAAGGAAACGACTCTTGATAAGTATCTTGGAGTAGAGAATGCTCCCGGTCTTAAGAAGATAAAAATAAAAGTTTCAGACTTTGATAAAAATACTGGAATAATAAAATCACGTCTTGACGAACTTGTCAAAAAGGATAGGGCTTTATACGTCCAGGAACGAATGGCATTCCCTTTGTCTATAGATGATTGTTTCCTTAATACGAACGTAAATAGGTTCCCTGTAGAAGATGCGTTGAAGCACAAAAGTCGTCTTCTTGAAGAAGGTAGGCCTGGTAAAACAGTAGATATTTATCAAACAGACGGCATGAAAATGGGGTATAATTTTAGTGATAAGCAACTTGCTGATTATCCGTTTCAAGGTGGTAACATAGATTCTCCTGTTGTTATATATGAGGATCCACCAGAAGAAGGAGGTGTTTTTGATTACACTTATGTTTCATCGCTTGACCCCTATAAATCTGACAAGGCTGATACTGATTCTGTTGGTTCGTTTTATGTACTTAAAAGATATGTAAAAATCAACGATCCATTTGCTTATTGCATAGTAGCATCATACGCATCACGTCCTCCATCTTCTGATGATTTTTGTAGGAATTGTGAAATACTTCAAGAAGCGTATGGGGCCAAGTGTCTTATGGAGAATGCCGACCGAATGTATGAATTTTATCTTACGAGACGAAATAAGCAGCTTATGTTGCTGGAAGATGGCGAACGTCTTGCCGGTAAGATTATCCGTGCTGGCGCTCGTCAGAACAACAAGCTCGGTTTGGCTCCTACGGTTCCCAATCAGCGCATGCTTTTCAATACCGTTATTCAATATTGCTGGGAGGATGTTGTTGTTGGGTATGATGATGATGGTAATGAAATAACACAGAAAGGTATTTACCGTATCCCTGATATAGAACTTCTTGATGAGATCATAGCCTTCGGTCCTGGGACCAACACCGACCGTATCATAGCCTTCGGCCACGCTCTTCTTCTGGCTAAGTATTATGATGATATGGGTTACATGCCTGAAAGTACGACTCAGAAGGAGAATCAAAAGAAGAGAGAACGTAGGAAGACAGAGCAGGTTAAAGGATTTACGGTAAGGAGACATAACCCTTACAAAATGAGGTGACGAGAACAAATTCCTTATCTTTGTGAAAAATAGGATAATAGGATGGAATATTTCAATAGAGATCAGGCTTTTCCGGCCAGAGGAGTATTTTCAGGGTTGCCGGTGCAGGCGATACCTACCAAGAGAAAAACCAGGGAGTGGTTTAAAGCCACTATGGATTCTCTTGAACTGATTGGTTTGAAGCAGCTTGATGAGAACCAAAAGTTCAAGGATTTTTATAGGATGATGGAAGGCAAGCTGTCATTTATGGAACTGAAAGATGTAATTCCTTATCTTAAGGATGTTCAGTCTATAAGGGACAATGTAAATATTCCATCATTCTTACGTCATTATGATATAATAGGTACGATCGTAAACGCTTTTGTAGGGTGGTTGGGTAATCTTTCTGACAAGTATAATGTAGTTGGATTGGACGAATCTGAAGTGAATCAGTATTCTGCCACGAAGGAGAATCTTCTTCATAATTATATTAAGGAGGAATTGGACAGAAGGGTTAGGCAAGAGTTATTAAATAGGGGATTGGATCCGGATTATAATAATTTTGCCAACGAAGAAGAAAAGCAGGCTTATGCTCAACAGATACAAGAAGTGAAAGCATCTATGACCCCTCCTGAGATAGAGAATTTCATGAATACAAAATGGAAGACTGCCGAGGTCATATGGGGTTCTCATACGCTTGAGGCGGACAGGGGGCGTTTTTACATGGATGAGATAGACACCGAGAATTTCATTGACTATCTTCTTACCGGTCGTTGCTTTAGAAATTATCATGTAGGATACGACTATTATAAGCCGGAGAGGTGGTCTCCGTTGAATACATTTTACTCTAAGACATTAGATAGCAAGTATCCGCAGTACGGTGATTATATTGGTCGTGTTCATTATTATACTGCCAATGATATTATAGTAAGGTGGGGGCATCTTCTTACGGCAAAAGACAAGCAAAAGCTTATAGGGGGTGCTGATAATTTCAATGGCACTTATCATAATGGTGATAATGGAAGCTATGTAAGTTTATCCAAATCGGCGAGTGTAGGGATGTTATATCAGAATAAGGTAATACCCTGGAAAGGATATAATGATTATGCCTCTATAAAAGCTTATGAGGATTATTACGGTATTCCAGCCGGTACATATACCGGATACGATAGTAATGGTAACGAATATCACAGAACCAGATTCATGCCAAATTTAGAGCATGGTAATTACTATAACCGTGCCCAGAGTTTGAGCGACGAGCATGTTCGTAGTGATTTGTATCAGGTAACTGAATCATATTGGGTATCCCCGGCTCAGGTGTATGTAATTACCTACCAAACTGAGACCGGATTAGTAACTACCGAGATGGTAACTGATGAGCTTCTTCAGGACTTTTTACAGGAAAATGGTATTAAGAAAATTACCAGGACCATGAGTAAGGGAATGGAGAACCCGGAGATTAATACCTATTTCGTAGATTACGTTCCACAGGTAAGGTACGGGGTTAAGATCAGCGGCGGTGCTCTCGCTCAGGATAACCTGTATCTGGATGGAGAACCTATCGATCACCAGATAAAAGGGGATAGTAACATCTATGACTTTGTTCTACCCGTTGCCGGATATATCGGTACTTCTATGGCCAACAGGATTCAGCCATATCAAATATTTTATAATTTCTCCATAAATCAGATAAACAATATTCTTGAAAAGGAGATCGGTAAATTCTTCTTAGGGGATATTAATTTGGTTCCAAGTGAATACAAGGATTTGGGTGAAGATGTGGCTGATATATGGGCTAATCTTCTTGATGTAGCTAAGTCTGTAGGCGCTCTGACATTAGATACCTCATCTCAAAACACGAAAGGCGGTGTCCCTTTCAACCAGTTTGCTGTCTATGATTTGTCGCAGACAGAGCAGCTTAAAACAAGAATGGAGCTTGCTGAATGGTCGAGGATGAAGTGTTTTGAAATGGTTGGTATCACACCTCAAGTAATTAACGGTCCCAACAGGTATGAGACTGCCACCGGAGTCCAGCAGGGCGTTACGGCATCTATGTTACAAACACAGATATACTTTGATAACTTCGGTTATTTCAAGAAACGGGCTCTCGATCTTCATCTGGCTGTTGCTCAACAATGCCAGGAAGAAGGAAAGGATATTTCTGTAATGTACACAAAAAGTGATCTTACGAGAGCGTTTTTATCTATAGGAACCGACGGTCTTAGTCTAAGGCATCTTGGTGTTCAAGCTTTATCCAACTCGAAGAAAAGGGATGAGCTTGAAAAGTTCAAGACCTTTATGTTGCAGCTAAATACAGCCGGAGGAGACATTTACGATCTTGCATCTATCTTCACATCAGATTCTATGGTGGAACTTATACAGAATGCAAGGAATACCCGCGCATACAACGAGCGTCAGATGCAGCAGCAACAACAGAATCAGATGCAGCTTAACCAGCAACAGATACAAGCTGAAGCTGCTGAGAAGGATAAGCAACGTCAGCATGAACTTGCTTTAGAAGACAAGAAAGGTCAATACAGGGTACTTCAAGAGAAGATCCAGGCGGCAGGCAGGGCGGCAGACGCCAAGAGCGACGCCACCTCCCTCAACTTCCTGGCTTCTGTTTCAGATCAGACCGTAAGGCAAGCTGATATAGAAAGCAAGGAAAGGATAGAGGATAAGAAGATCGAAAACGATTCCAAACTTCATGATGATGAAATGAGAATGAAAATGGAAGAGTTGAAATTAAAATCCAAAGAGCTTGCTCAACGAGCGAGGGAAGACGCCACTAAAAGGTATGTAGCCGGAATCAATAAGAATTAAGGATTAAATATCCCCAAATTTCATTAGAAAATCTCTAATAAAATTTGGGGATATTTAATTTTTAGTGAAGATTAAACACTTATAGGTTTTTTTATCTGAAATATAGGTATTTAAATATTTTTGCAGTATGGGAAAATTAGAAAAAAATGGAATAGTAGAATTGGACGATATTTTTAGTATCGGTCCGATTGATGATGTTTATAATAGGGAAGAAGATATTCTGCCTATTAATGGTAATGAACCGGCTAAAAAAGATGAGAAGCCTGTAGAAGAAGGTTCTCAAATTAAAGAAGAGCTGGTTATTGATCCTACTCCTGATCCTAAAGAGGATAAAAAAGGAGAAGAGAATGTAGTTGACGTTAATCAGGATCAGGTAGAGACCCCGGTTGTCAATTACAGAAAAGTATTGGATGCCCTTTCTTCAAGAGGAATCATTCCCGATTTGAAAGATGTGGTGTTTAGCGGTGAAAATGGTGAAGAGATTACTATCAATGATCTTGATTTTAGTAAAGAAGATTCGTTGTGTGACATACTATCTACAGTCCTTGAAAGCCAGAAAGAGGACATTGTTAAGGATAAGATAGATGTTACCTCTGTCTCTGATATTACTAAGAAGCTTATCCAGGCTGATAAGGCCGGCGCTAATATCGTTGATATTCTTAAGCAATATGATACGAATGTCGCTCCGATAGAAAAGCTTGACATTGAAAACAAAGCAGATCAGATAAAGATCGTTCGCCATTATGTTGATCTTCTTGGGTTGCCTAAAGATGAAGCTGATGAGTTTTTCAAAGGCATTATCAATAAAGGAGAAGAGTATGTTGAAGCAAAGGCTATAAAGTACAAGGCTGAGCTTGATAAGAGAATGGATGATATTATCCAGCAACGTACTAAAGAGGCTGCCGAAAAGAAGGCGAAGGATGCAGAAGATTTTAGAAGGTATAAGAAAGACCTTAAGTCTTCTATCCAGGAAAAGTATCAGCTAAATGACACTATGGTATCTAAAGCTCTTGATTTTGCCCTAAAACCTTCTGAATCGAATCCCGGAATTACCAAAGCATTTAATAGGGTAAGGGAGATGATGATGAATCCGGAAGAAGCACCAGATTTGATTATGTTTCTTATGAACCCAGGAGAGTTCATAAAACAGAAGTCGAATCAAGCTGTAGTTGATGAGAAGAAAAAAATTTATAAGCTCATCAGCCATACAAATAAAGACAAGAGGGTGGCTCCGGTAGATGATAAAGGTGATCAAGTTCAAGGTGTGAAGTTCGATGAAATCAGTATAGATTAAAAATTAAAACATTTTTTCGTTCATGGCTAATGTACTTTTAACAAAAGATTTCCCGGCCACCATGAATGGTGACACGGTGATTGGATATACCGACGCTAAAGTCGTTAAGCAAAGTATCGTAGAACACGATCTTAGCTCTTTAGAAGATTGGTACTACGAAGATCCGGATAAGAATCATCTGGGTATGCTTGAGTTGTTTTCTAACATTACAAACTATCCTCTGCCTATGTATATGGGTATGATTAAACAGGATGCTACTATTACCGTAAATGGTATCAATGGTTCATTCCGTTATGATCTTCCGGTATCAGAAACGTATGAGGTGGTTACAGTAGAAGACACGTCTTTGAAATATGCAAAACCTGGTATTGATGAAAGCTTCTTCGAAATTGTGTTGAATGCACAATTCAAACAAGGAGATGTTATTACTTACGATGTGATTAATGGTTGCCAGGCTCTTATCTCTACAGAGCGTCCTCCGAAACAAGAAGGTGAAAACTGGAGATACTGGTGTAAGTTGTGGGGCCGTTCTCGTGCTAAATACTTCCCGAAAGACATGCTTCGTGCCGGTATTAAATACTGGAAGGTGACAAACGTTCTTGGTGAGTTCTCTACTCAGTTCTCTGGCGTAGGAGGTGCTTCTAAGGCCGGTTCTATGACTTGTGAATTTACGCTTGGTGGACATCGTGGTGTTGAAGGTGAAACGACTATGTACGCCGGTATTAAGTCTTTGGCTTATGCGGACGAACGCACACAGAATTTCATCGACAAAGCTTACCAGAAAGTTCGTCAGCTTTCTGAAATCAGAAGAGGTGATGCAAGTTATGCTATCATCGGTTCTCGTCTTGGTGATGGAAGCATTGATATGCGTACGGCTCGTGTAGCCAATACAGTATCTCTGTTCTGTTTGGCTGAGTTGGCTAAGATGGAAGCATACGAACTTATGTTCATGCGCGGTGGTAGAGTCAAGGGCCATAATGGTGTTTTGATGAAAAACGAAGGCCTGTATCACCAATTGCGCCGTGGTTTCGTTATTTCCTACGCTCGTCCGGGTGGTATCAAGCGCGAACACTTCCTGGCTGCTGCTGACTATATTTTCCGTGGCCGTAGCGATATGCCGATTGAAAATCGTGTAATGAAATTCAAGGTAGGTGCTATGGCTTACAAGAATATCGTTGAGATTTTCCGTGATGAGTTCTTCTCTCAATTAGGCGCCTTAGCTCCGCTTATGGGTACAGAACGTATCATCAATAACCCGGTAACAGGATCAAATGATGCTCTTGAATTAGGAACTGTAAAGATCAAGGGCGTTACTATTCCGGGTATTGGTAAGGTTATTGTAGAACACGAACCTTCTTTGGATTACGTTGATATGGTAGATAGAAGCCAGTTGGTAGACGGCATGACTCCTATCACATCATATTCATGTATTATGGAAGACTTGACCGCTCCTGAATACTCTAATGCATTCGCCGGCATCCCTGCTTCAGCCGAAGCTCGTATTGGTAATATCAACAGCAACGTATTCTACGTTAAGCCTGATATCGGTTCTATGTGGTGGGGTTACGAACAAGGTAGATGGTCGTCCAGAGTATCGGCTCAAGAAATTGTATCCAGCCATCCTCGTATGTCAGAACAATTCTGGTGCCACTCTGTATCGGCTTGTTGGGTAAAAGATACCAGCCGGTTTGTAACAATTGAATTGTTACCAAGCTCTTTGTAATCATAACTTTTAATATTAACTTGCGGTCGGCTTTAAAACCGGCCGCAAATTTTGTTTCTAACATAGTCTTTTCATATATGAAAAGACGTAGGGTATATAAAAAAAATGGGAAAAAAGATTTTTGAAGAAAGCCATGAGTCTAAGAAACTGCTGGCTACCGTAGGAGGAATGAAGATATATTCCGACTCTATTTATGTTATAACAGGTAAGATGGATGAAGAAGCTCCTTCCGGATATCAGGAAAGAGGTATTTCCAAGACTCCTTTCCCTGGGAACAAGACAGTATCTTGTTGTGGATGGGATAAGGATCTTAGGGTGTATGATACCGGTTTCTTCATCAATTCAGCATGTTATAAAGGTTACTCACTTGAAGACAAGAAGAATGAAATGGATATGCGTATTAAGAATATTCGGTATCCGTTTGAAGAAACTGTCAATGAGGACCTGGACCAAAAGAACTTCGATTTCTGGGATTCTTACAGAATTGACTTGTATGATGGTCGTTTGTTCTACACTAATGACGTTCGTGATTTATTTGAGTTGTATATAGCTATTTTGTCCAAGTCTCTTACTCCTAAAGAGGAAGACGGTAATCCGATGTATGTCGAATCTTATTATTGTGTAGAAGACAAGACTACGGCCGTAGATATCAGGAAACAACGTCAGATTGACAAGGCTGATATTTTATACGAGTTCATGAACAAACTGAAAGGATCTGAGGCTGAAAGAAAAAGCATCTACGATCTGCTTTTGTATCTTGACATCATATACAGCGTAGAGCTTGATCAGAGCATGGTTCAATACATATTCACTAATTGGATTGACGCCAAGAATACGAACGTTGACATGTATAAAGAAGCAAGCTCAAGGTTTTTATCTGACGACGAATCTTCCGAAGGGATGCAGGTGATTAAATTCCATCGTATGATCAGGGAAATGATTGAGGGCTTGGCTGTCACCGTCAACACCGACGGACTGTATCTGAATGGCGAGCTCCTGGGCGCCGACGCCATCTCTGCATCTATGGCTCTTGCTTCCAATAAGTCGATGTTAGAAACTAAGTCACGTGTCCTGGAAGCGTATAACGCTTTAAAGAACAAGCATAAAAAAATAGAAGGCACTAAGTCTGACAAGAAGAAAAAGGAAGATGAGAAAGGTTTCGATGTTGATCAATACGCTGACAAAAAATAATAATTTATGAGAATCGTTGATTGTTATCTCCGGGCCTTACAGAAGGCTGAAGAAAACATGACCAACGGTGGTATAAAACTTGACAAGGCACGTTTTGTTCAGCTTTTTAATGACGAACAAAACCGCCTTGTTCGTTATATCCTTGATAAGAAAAATGAAGAGGATATACGTTATATCCAAAAGCTGGTTGTGTATTCAAAAGAACTTGACGAGAGAGGAGACAAAGATAATCCGGAAAGCACTTTGTTTTCATTGCCTTCTGATTTCTTTTCTTTTTCAAACATATCAGGCGTATTTACCAAAGGTGAATGCACGGTCACTGATTTTACCATGTGGGAGGCTAAGAACGAAAACCCGCATGAGCTTCTTGCCGACTTTTTTAACAAACCTGATTTTGATTTTAGGGAAACATTCTATACAATAGGCGAAGATTCGGTAAGGGTGTATAAATCTGGTTTTGATGTAGACACCGTTTACCTTACATATTACCGCTATCCGAAGGAAGTTGACATCGAAGGATATATTAAATCAGATGGTTCTAATTCAACCGATATAGATCCTGAATTAGATGATAAATTAATTGATATTATCCTTAACATGATTGAAAAACAATTTGCTTTGAATGAAAGCGAATACGGACGTTATCAAATAGATTCAAACAACGTCCAATCTCCTTTGTAGCAGAAGAAAGGCATATCCTAAATTAAAGATTATCAAAAAGCATTAAGAATTAATTAATTCATAATGCTTTTTGTTGCTTATATGACTATCACTATTTTTGAGACAGATAACAGAATATTAATTTTTAAAATATTATAAGGCTATGGCTATCCATAAACCGTATGACAGACACATTATCTGTCCTCCGCACGCTAAGTTGGCGGACGTAGATTCTTTGTTGCTTCAAGAAGGTCAGATCGCTATCTATGATTTGGATGGTGAGCAGACTAAAGATGGTTTGAAAGCGTTGAAAGACTTGAAAGGATATCGTAAGGACGAACAACGTTTCCAGATCAGAATCGGACGTAATGAGATGGTGAACGACCGTGTATCTGATGATAAATCATTCTCTACACCTACGTTTGCTATTGATGAAATTATAGAAGTGTACGCTTCTGCTCCGAAGAGCAAAGAAATTAAAGTAGATGAGGTTATTTTCGGTTATAACGGAATTGACGACAGTACCGCTATTACAGCAAGAAAAGGTGATCGTATCCCTATCCATATTAAGTTGACAGGCCGTTTGTTCGAGCTTCGTGGTTATCCGATGGGTGAGGTGAATATCGATGATTACATCATTTTCGAAAACTGTCCGGGTCGTGAGGATATGTGCTCAGAATGTGATCCTTGCGAAGATGTTGATATTTTGGCTGCTATTTTGAAAACAATCGAACGTATCAAGAATCAGCCGATTGCAGGTGGTGGCAAGGTAGGTGATTTTGTAGAAATCCATCCTATCCATTCTTGCAATGAACTGGAAAAAACTCCGGTGGAAACCGACATGAATTTCTATTGCATGGAAATGTGTGATACCGGTGATGCTTATGCCCTGGCTCAGCTTAAGGCTGCTTATCCTGGTTTGGATATCAAGAGAGTCGGACGTCATCTTTCTACATCTAAATATCAGGTGATGAAAGAAGGTGGTAAGCCTTCTGATTATACTCAAAAGCTGTCTTCTATCATGAAAGGATGCGAAGAGTGCCCTGATGGATATACTAAGGTAGACGGAGGTTTGATTTATGCCGTAACGTTAGAGGATGATGGGGTTGATCAGTCTACTGTAGTAGAAAGCATTAAGAATGCCGTTAGTAGCACTGCCGAGAAAACAGCAGCCCAAGATGGCGGCGTAGGTATGTACACTGTGGCCGTAAGCAAGAAACTGACGAAGGCTGATATCGATGCATTTGTAGAAACTAATCCGACTGCTACAGTAACGTTCGTTGCTAAAACAGCAGATATGTGTAGCAATCCTGCTGTTACTACCGTTAGCTGGGAAGCATGTGGTTCTTGTAAGATTTCGAAAGAAGCTTATGAAATCACGTTGCCGGACGATGAATGTGGTAACAGTGCTAAAGAAGAATTGCAGGCAGCATTCCCGTATCTGACAATCGAAGATTACGGTACACCTGGTGGATGTCAACACAAATTCAAAACAACGGTCGTTACTAACATGGTTTGCGACGAATGCGATAAAATCTTCAAAGACTTCTTCGTATCTAAAGCTCCCGAATCTTATCGTGGACGTAACTGGAAACGTTTGGGTGCCGTAGCAGGAGATCAGTCCATTATCGCCGATCCGCTTCCTAAGAACTGCAAATGCGGTATCTTGTTCCGTGGTATTGACTACATGATTTCTCCGTCTGACTGTTTGATTGACCGTCTGACATTCCAAGAAGGATCTGTTCGTATTGCTGTAAATGGTGGTTATCCGGATGAACAACGTGAGGCTATCAGCACGTACTTCAACCCGATCCACACAGAATACAAACAGCACTGGGCTCCGCGCACTCACCTTGGAGCTGAATTGCTTGATAAGGAACGCGAACAACGTATGTTCTTCGACTTCCGTAAGACTCATCAAGAACTTATGGAACGTATGTTTACCAACGAAGAAACCCGCTTAGACCTGTTGGCTCCGTATGCTGATTATTCAGTAACATTGAAGCCGGCACGTTACTCTAACGGCTTCGGTAGGGTAATTGATGATCATATTACAGTACACTTCCATGTACCGTATGGCGCTCACGAAGGTATTCAAGACCTTATGGACTTGTTAGCTGCTTCGGCAAATATCAAGCCATGCAAGATTTGATTTTCCTTTTTTCTATATATCCCAAGGGGGAGGAGGCTGGTCCTCCACCCCCTTTTTTGTAATAAAACAATTTGAAATAAGTTAGTTTCATATGAATGGCGTGGATTTTTTAGCCGGTGCCTTTGGTAGGGGCATTGATAAAATAACCAACATAGTTGGAAAATGGGGTTCCTCCCAACCGGTAGATGACAGCAAATCCGGTATAAAAATAGGGGACAAAATCTACCAAGTGGTTGTGTCCTTAAATGGCTGTTATTGGTATCTTGACGAAGAAGGTAAGAAGCATCCTGTTTCTGGTATTCCGGCCACAACCGAATGGGAGTGGATTAACATAGCTGAGAAAGTTATCAAAGATTTCAAAACCTGTTACCGTACACCTGGTGGAAAGGTCGAAGTATGGAGTTGGTATCTTCTTAACGATCAGATGGATGTTCTTAAAGAAACCCATAGAATTACCGACAGTACCGATATGGATAATCCGGTAGGTAAAGTTCTTACTAAAATACCGGACGAGTGGGTTATGATCGACTGCGATCTTCCTGATATGACAGAACGCGACATTACGTTCGTTAACAGATGTTATAAGACTCCGGATGGTAAGGTTGAAATAGAAGGATTGGAGGCCATAGATGATAAGATAAATATCAGGGAATCTATTTATACCGTTATTCAATCGACGGACGATAATTTCCCTGCCGGCCATGTTTTTAAACTAATTCCAGAGAATTGGGTTCGAATGGTTTGTGACTTTCCTGACATGACAGAACGAGACGTAACTTACGTTCTTGAATGTTACACTACTAAAAAAGGAAAAGTGCAAGTAGAAGGTTTGGTAGCCATAGATAACATCCTTGGAGCCAGGGAAGAGGTTTATACCGTTCTTCAGTCAACCGATCCTGATATTAAGGTAGGAACCGTGCTGGATTCCATTCCCGAAGATTGGGTGAGGATGGTCTGTGATTTTCCTGACATGACGGACCGGGAAATTGTTGAAGTAGACGAATGTTATAAGACTGATGGTGGTAAGGTCAATATAAAAGGTTATCAATCTATTGATGCTGTTCTTGGTGTAAGGGAACAGTATTATTATATTGTTAAGACAACAGATGATGCTTATCCTCAGTGGACGAGAATAGATAAGATACCTAACGAATGGACGAAAACCGAATGCGACTTCCCTGATCTTACAGAAAGACATATTATGTCCGTAGATGAATGTTATACTACTCCTGGTGGTAAAATACATCTTGGTGGATACAGGTCGGTAGATAGCATAATAGGTGTCCGGGACGAGTATCTTATTGTCTTAGAAACGACCGACCCTGATATACAAAGAGGCGCCACATTCAGCAAGATACAAGAAGGATGGCAACGTATTGTCTGTGATTTCCCTAATGCTACTACATCCGACACTGAAATAGTAGAAAACTGTTATAAGACGGGAAAAGGTAAGGTTCAGATCCGGACATACATGACAATGGACGGATACGGAAATACAAGGGAATTGAGACATATGGTGCTTAAAACAACCGATCCTGATTACAATATCGGATCTAATATTGATCAGATACCGGTAGGTTGGTTAAGTATCGAGTGCGATTTTGCGTCTGCTACACAACGTCATATAAGACAGGTGAAAAACTGCTACGTTTCTGATGCAGGGAGCATTTACGTTGAGGGAGAAATCGTTTACGACAATGACCTTGACGTGGACAAGATGGAGCTGACGGTCATGGAAAGCACTGACCCGGCGATAGCCGTAGGGACGGAGCTGGCTACCATTCCCTCTGGCTACGTGAAAACAGTTTGTAGATGTAATTGTTGCAACCACTAAATCTTATTGTCATGAGCTGTAACGAATATTTTTTAGTAACACTGGAGTCTAAACCGACTCCAGTTCGTCATAAATACACGAATTTAACAGACGAATGGTATGATCCTGATGGTGTTAAGTACGAAGATCCTGATACGATAGCCAAAATCGAAGAACAAGCTACAGATAAGAATCGTATAGGAGATAACACCTTATATCATAAACTTATTGAAATACATTCTCAAGGAGAGTCAATAAAATCAGACATCGGAGACATAGGTCAGGTATTAGATTACATAAATGGGGAGGAAGTGTAATGGGAACCATATCAGATAAGTTAATGAGGATCATAAATACCAAAGAGGACATAAGGCAAGCCCTTATATCCAAAGGGTATGATGTACCTACTTCCATACCTTTTAAAGAGTATGCGAAAATGATATTAGATCTGCCATGCGATGCAGACTCCTTCCCGGATATAGAAGGTATCGTAGCCAGATATTCTGCTTCCGGTCTCACCAATGAACAGATGGCTGCCAATCCCGTATGGGCTGATAAGACGGGAAATGGACGAGATTTACAGTTGAAAAACTTCTCTTGGAAGAGAATGTCAGGGGTTGGAGGATATGTTCAGGATTTTAATAATTTTAGAAATAATGCTACTGTAGATAAAATAAGAATTGATGAGCAGGGTAGCAATTCTATTAAAGTAACCATTTTAACTACAGGAATTGGTAATGCTATTTATATACTAAAGAATATTTACCAATTTAATAAATCTTATTTCATAAAAATATCAAGTGAAGGATACGATGAAGGTGATATGGCTTTATCATTTTATGCGCCTCCTACATCAACAGCAACAACAGTAACGGTATCATTAAACCCTAATGGCATCACTGAAATTCCTGCAATAAAAGAAGATGATTTTTTAGCTGTTTATATTAATGTTAGCGGCAAAGTAGGTTCGTTTACCGTTGAGCAATTACCTCTCTATCCTGGCGCACTCGTCTTTGACGGAGTAAACGATTATGGTGTTTGTGAGAATTTCCCTATTTTGACTAAGGAAAAGGGATATACGGTTGTGGCGTTGAGACAGTATCTTGTAGAGAAATCAACTGCTTATTTGACTGCTAACGGTGACAGTATATCAAATACTTCTTTTATATTTGAAGGTAATAATTACAAGGATACTTGGAATTTTGGTAAGGCAACTGGAATACAAGCTTCTCGAATATTAGCAACACAAACTTCTAAACAATATGATGGTATAAAACTAAATATTGGAACAAATACAGAAGGTAGTAATTTATTACAAGTTGGTAAATGGAGCAAAAGTTATAGTAATGTCGCTATCTGGGAACTTGTATTTCTCGATCACGATGCCACCGAAGAAGAACTGACCAAGATCAAAGACTACTTCGTCAAAACCTATCCCTGGCTCTTCCCCGACCAAGCATGGACAGTGGTAGGCAAAACCAACGAGGACGAAGATCGTGCTACTATTACCAACATTACGGGCAATGGTAATGATCTTGTGCTGTCGAATTTTGGGCTTGCAGAAGGGAGTGGGTATGGGTTGTATTATCAATATTTTGGTAATGAATTTAAGGCAACCAATGGAGAAATAGAAGGTGGAGGATGGAATATTATTGATAACTATAATATTTCTCATGATAAACGAATACCTATTAATTCTGTTGGTAAGTGTCTTTGGGGTAATAAAGCGTTAGTAAATGGTATTAAACTACGGTTTAAACTTACTGGCATGACAGAAGGTGATGTTCTTGCTTTTGGTTATGCCGCTACATATGATCTCACATATACATCCGATGGAATCTATGCCATAGATTTACCTCCTGTTGATAAGCCATATGGGTTTTCATTGCAATCTTCTTTAACAGAAAATCTTCCAACCACCCCAGTTACCATAAAACTCTTACCATTTGAATACGAAGGCTATCTGGTTACTGATGGGGTGGATGATAAAGCGGTTAGTAAACAGTTTAAATTTGGCGAAAACTTTACTGTTATATTAGATTTTAAATTCCCCGTTAAAAAGATATCTTATTGTGGTTTTGATTTATCATCAAAGGTTAGAATCCAAAATCTTCAAGGTAGTGGTGTGTATGTCGTATTAAAGGGAAATAAAACCTTGATACCATCAAATGTAGTGAGAGCCGTAACTTCAGAGGGTAAAGTATATGATGAAAATTGGAATGAATACAATATTGTGCCTGGCAATATATCATCAAATTATACAATGGTAAATTTAGGCTTTGATGGAAGTAATCAATTTGCTGAGTCGGCAACTAAATTAGCTGGAATTTATAGTAGTGCTTTATCCAAAGACGACTGTGTCAAAGCATACAACTATTTACAAACCCTAAAATCAAAGTAATATGAAATTTATTATCATACCAAAAGAAGTATATGATTCCGTATCTGAAGAAAAGAGACGTGAATTAGGAATAGGCAGCCCAAGAGCGAGCGTAGACGATTCTAAAGTTATTTTACACGTAGAACATTATGACCTTCTATTTAAGTCTTTAGATATGCAGGCTGATGACGAACCTCAATATCCGTATCCGGTATATGACAGCCCTTCTTCTGAGTTTGAATCTGTTCTTTCATCTAAAGAATGGGTGTCTGATGTTAATGACGAGCGTCTTTGATCTTGTTATGGTTGGGACAATTGTTATATTTGTGGAAAGTTGAATAATTAAAGCGTGTGGTAGCGTTATCTACCATATAATCATCATGTTTCAGATAATAATCGGATGCGTTTTGGCTAATATTCTTACGATAGCAATCATCGGTTTATCCCTGTATTTAGTGTATCGTAAAAACGAAGACCGTTTAAAGGCTTTGGACTCTAAGATCGATCAGAAGGTTGAGGACGTAAAAAACAAGGTTGGGGCGGTGATGGATATCGTAGACCAGATCAAGAAATTGTTGGACAAAATCAATAAAAAATAAAAAATGGCAGAAGTAGGTTATAACAGTAAATTTGAAGGTCTGGAGGTTGATTCCAGACTTGAGAGTGTGGTGCAGGCCGCTCCTGGGACGGGCTCAGAGTCGGGCAAAGGAGGCCTTATCCCGGCTCCCCCTGCCGGAAGTCAAGACGGTAGCAAGACTCTTCTTAGTAATATGACATGGGGAGATCATGTAACAAAACAGTACATAGATGATGCTGTTTCGGCAGCAGGGTGGAAGAAGCAGATTGTTAGCAAACTTCCTACTGTTGAAGAAGCGAAGGATAATGTCATGTATCTTGTAAAAGACGATGTGGCATCTACAGAAACTAAAAACGTGTATAACGAATATATTTTGGTTACTAAAGAAGGTGGAACTAAGGTACTTGAATCGCTTGGTACGGTAAATACCGGAGTAGATTCTGGCTATCTTGATTTATCCATATTTTCTGGTAATTCCGGATCTCTTGATGAAAATTCGTTTGCAAAAGTTTTGGATGCATACAATAACAATATCACATTAGGTAAGTTAGATGGTGATTATTATTATTTGAATTATTTTTTAGAAGGTAATGATTTTGAAAATAATTTTAAATTAAAAATAGTATTTGCCTCATTTGCTAATGCCGACTCAGCGGTAGGCGCATCTGAATATGATATAGAAATTCAGGTGGGGACTTTTGTTGTTATTCAAGATAAGACATATGAGGCTATGAACAATATGGTTACGTTGTCTAATACGATATTGTCTTATTTGAATTTTATGGCTATGCCCCCTAAGGTTGTTACAACATTGGCAAATTTACCAAAAGGTGCTCATAATATCATAGCCAACGTCGCTTCTGCTACGAATCTGTCTATGACCGTATCTTCTGAGTATGTTGGGAGGGAATGGCAGGTGCGGGTCAACAACACCACCGGCACAGACATCACGCAGCCGCTTCCTACCTCTGGCCTGTTCCAGAGCATGTCAGGCGGTAGCGTAGTAGTACCTAAAAATAGTTTTATAGAATTAAGTATCTGGTATATTAATAATAAGTTAGTTATCAGAGTAGGTGAACAAGCTTAACGGAAAGGATAGAGTATGGTTTATGTAAATAAAAACGTAAAAGGTTTTTACTGGGAAGGATACGAGTTGGATTCTTCTTCTTACGAAGTAGGGTATTCTTACCAAGATTTCTTAGATGGTAAATGGGTTCAACTTGACTCTGATCAAGAAAAATTCCATCAAGACAATCCTGATGCGAGTGTGAAAGAAGTTATTGCCATGCAGCTTGATCCGGAGCCTCCTGGACCAACTGAAGAAGAGTTGCTTGCCAAGGCTAAGGACAAGAAAGTTTCTGAGGCCAGGGAATATGCTTATTCTGATGCTGTCCGCTCTTATAGTCTGGATGGTAAACAGATATGGTATAATAGCAGCATGAGGCAGAAGGTTAAAAACGATATTGATGTAGCAAAAGGAAGCGGGATATACACCGTATCCGTAGCAGATTCAGAATACGAGCTTGATATTGCTAATACGGCAATGAATGAAATGCACGTATATGAATATGAGTGCAACGATCGTACTGCTGCTATAGAAAAGGAAATAGCTTCTAAAATCAACAGGAGTGAAGTTGAGTCTATGAAAGTAGATGAAGGCTATCCTGAGAAGTTGGTAAGGACAAAGGATCAGATCATAGAAAAAAATAAGATACTTGAAGCCAATGATCCGGAGAAGGCTACAGCTATGTATATGAGGGCGATGATCAATACGCCGGCTATGTTGGAGAATACTGACCAGAGTCTGGCTCTTAAGATAAAAGGATTGTATCCTATTTGGGATAAGGATGGAGTTTATGGCGACAAAGGTCTTCCTATGGGAACTGCTGTTGTAAAGGGGCAGCGTTTTCGTAGTAAAAACCAGCCTTCAGATTTGGATTGGACTTTGTTTGAAGTAAGGCAAAATCACAATCTACAAGCTGATTGGGTTCCTGGCCAGGGAGGTGGAGCCGAAAGTCTGTATATGGTTGTTCAAGAAAAGCATTCAGGTACCGTAGACGATCCTATTCCTTGGGTATATAATTCTATTTTAGAGAACGGAAAGTATTACATAGACAAAGAAATTAAGTATCTTTGCATAAGAGATTCAGGCATCCCTTTGGCTTACGAGAATCTTGCTGATCTTGTATCAGCCGGATATGTAAGGGTTGTTTAGGTCGTGATTTGTTGTTAATGTTATGGATGGCCCCTGTATATTTATTTATGCAGGGGTTTTTCTTTAATCCAAACTCCACCTATTTTCATATTCGGTAAGGTTCTAATTATCTTTGTGAAAAAGGTTAAGTTATGGAAAGAAAAGACATTATAAAAGAATTGAGTCAGTATTTTAGTATTGTTGAATTAGTTGGTCCTAAAGAGTACGATAGAGACAAAGATCTTTGCTGGAGGTATTTAAGAACTGAATTGCTTCACACGATACTGGTTTTAAGGAAAGACATCTTAAAAACTCCGATGACGGTCAATACATGGAAGTCGGGCGGAAGGTTTGATGAGCGTGGGTTTAGGAACAATATCTCGGATATAGTAAAATCCAAGACCGTATCAGGGTCTTTGTATATCAGTCCTCATATGCTTGGGGCAGCCATCGATTTTGATGCCAAGGGTATGACGGCAGAAGAGGCAAGGAATAAAATAATTCAGTCGCAGGATTTACTTCCTTGTCCCATTAGATTAGAATCAGGTACCAATTGGGTCCATATTGACGTATATGACTCTCTTGGAAGTAGCAAGAAAGTAACTATGTTCTAATATGGCTTACAGATTTGTAGGAAGGATGAATTTAGAAAGTTTCTGGGCTTTTCTCATTTCCGGATTATCAGTATTGTGGATGAATTTCCAGGAGATTCACCACCTTATATATTCTATATTGTTTATATTAGCTATAAATCTTTTGTTAGCTACTATAAAAAGTATCAAACACTGCTATATCCGAAGAAAGAGAAAGAGGCCTTTTAAGATATTGACATGCATAAGCGAAATTGGAGTTTTGAAAATCCTTCTTGAGTTCGCGGCCTGCTCTTTCGGGCTGTTTACCATATCCGGAATGGATCTTATTATGTCTATGGGAGGGCATAAATCCCCAGAGTTTATAGACATGCTTCTTCAGTGGATTACGATATTCGCCTTAATATTATACGGTGGGATGGCATTCAAGCGCCTCGGTGACCTTGCACCTGATTTAATGATAGTAAAAGGCGTTAAGTATTTCTTTAGCAAAGTAAGTTGGTGGCAAAAAGTTCCATTCGGAGAAGAGCTTAAAGAAGGTATTAACAACGGTGATATACAAGAACTCTTAGACGAAGATAAGGAGGGTAAAAGATGTGTTTGCAAAAAATGAGAGCCAGGCATGTGTTAGGAGTTATTCTACTGTGTTTTATTTCTTTCTTGTTTGGTAAAACATGCAAGAAGAAAGAAATAATACACGATATAGAAATAGATACGGTAATAGATACCATTATCCAACCTGTTCCTGTTCCTCAGTATATAGTTGACGTAGGGGAGGTAGAAATACCTTTCCCTATGGATGCTATAGTTAAAAAAGATACGATAAAAGACACTGTTTATATCAATATACCAATACAGAGAAAAACGTATCAGACAGATGATTATAGAGCGGTAATAAGTGGATACCGACCAAATTTAGATACGATGACAATCTACCACAAAAGAGAAATAATATACGAAAAAAGTAGACGGTGGGGATTAGGAATCACCGCCGGATACGGATTGTCTAAAGATGGTTTTTCTCCTTGTTTGAGTATGGGTGTATTTTATAGAATATGGTGAGAAGCCACTGAGATAAGATAGACAAAGCCTGTCTTACGCCTATCCTGAAGCTCTATCCTGCAACGGCAATCCCTACCCTGCAACCTACACAGCCTGCCTCGTGCTGCGGTCTGAAGGGACCTGCTCTGCTGCCTGGGCTGTCCTGCGCCACGACACACTACAGCCTCGCCTATCTGCCCTGCCCGCTTATCCACTGGCTACTTCACAGTCTTAAACAAAAGTTCATTCACACCTCACTCGCTTCGCTCGATTCGGCATAAATTCACTAAAGAATTAAATCAATATTTCTACGTTCTCTCATATCGCTCCCTACGGTCACGATATTCGTTCACTTAAAGGATTAAACAATAAGCCAAACAACATATAGGGCAATACGCTCCTTCACCTCACTCCCTTCGGTCGATTCGGTTTCAGTCACTCCATATTATGAGGAATAAATAATAAGGTCTTAAAAGTTAAAATAATATGAATAACCAATAATTAATTAAAACAAGATGAATAATAATTCAGGGAATGAATAATAAAAGCGGGAACGATAAAATCGGGACTGTTTTTATTCAAGATAACTTGGTCCACCTTGATGCTCAGTGTGTTACAGGATGATCGCTATTTGGTGCCGTTTTTGTCGTAATGCGATTAGGTACAAAAAAAAGACCTGTCCCTTATTTTCTCAAACCAAGGACAGGCTAAAAGCTTTTAGTAAAATTTGGAGCCAATAAACAATTTTGTTACATTTGCTCCAAAAGACAAATATATGGCGAATATACTCCAAATATCAGACGGGCGCAAGCTTCACGACAGACTTCTTAAGAAAGAGTCGGTCTCACCTTTAGAGGTTATACGCAATGAGTATAACCATTTTAGCTATAATGTAGTGCGTAGACCGGAAGGTCAATGTTTAGGAAATTTAAGATATTTTAATCTTAATTATGATAGCAAAACAGGTCATTTCTTTAAAAAAGAGTTCAATTTAAGACATAGCAGTAATTTTGTAATCACCGACTACTGGAAAGATCGAGTGCGTTGTTTTATTGTTTGGAACTACGGATTTGGTCGTTATTTTCCGTACAATGATTTTGTGGATGCTATGGTGTACGATTATCTTATATACGGCCGTCGATCAGTTCCATATAGTACAAAGGTTCAGGAGACCGAGAACAGGTGTGTTAGATTTTATATAAATTCTGAGATATCTCATCTTAGAAAAGTAGGATACAAGGCTTATCGTGAGGAATTTAAGAAAGAGCATCCTGAATATTTCATAGATGAAAGTTGCCGCGTTTTTCGTTGTCTTGACATGTCATTAAATAGGGAGGAGAAAATAGCGGCCTGCCATGCTCATAAACGAGATCTTAGAACTTATATCATTGACTCTTTTATTGGCAGAATAATGAAAAATCCAGGAACTCTTCATTCTTGGTTTTCGGAATACGTAGATGGAGAAGGGAAGAATCGCACATGTTTTTCCGATAAAGCTGTTGAGTCATTGAATAAAAGGTTGAAGAATAATGGTTTGAATACGTTGAAGAACATAACCTTGTATCGATTATTCAGGGGTAGGGTTAAAGAAAGATTTGGTTGCAATATTAGGACCTTCTTCAATAATGTCCTAATGAGCGCATCTACCGAAGAGGTCATCACTAAAGCCATTAAGAAAATAAAAGGCAAGAACATGATGAGCTTGTACATTTCGGCATTGAAAAAGTACCGTAATATATGCGAAGTGTATTATTCTGACGAAGATATATCCTTCGACGACATATTCCGGGAATACGGAATAGATCTTCGAATGTGCGGGTAGGGTTCTTGCTCTCCATAACAATATACGTCAGTGTTGTGTTTTATCGCTTCATTTCTATATCTTTGTAGAAAAAGAGAAGGAAATGAATTACATTGATATTTTACCACAGATAAGGAATAATATTTTCTATGTCAGGATAGTAATGACCGACTACGATGTAGAAAATCAGATGGTTATTAGAATAGTAGCCAGAAGAAATGACGGCCTGTACAAGACGGAAGTAGTACAGTATCCAAATGAAGGAACTGATTACGGTGGAGAAATTATTGTTCCTATGTTTGGTATGGCTAAGTCGTTGGTAGCCCAAATAGTAGGAGTCAAGATAAATGGTACCGAGGTACGTGTTAATAGTACTGAAGTAGAGGGAGCTGATATAACAGCCAGATACGATGATTCCCTTACCAGAATGGGATGGGAGGAGAGTATGAATAACATCCATCTTGATTTTGAGGTTATAAGCACCAACAACCCTAAAACACTTCGCATAGCTGATCAGTCTGAATGGGGGATATTGGCAGACAGGCCGGCTATTATAGAGATCTTACCACCTGAAGATGAGAATAAGTATGTTTATTATCTTGGTAAGAATCAGTTGAATGTATTTAATAGTAAGACCCTTGGCATAAATCCTGGTCGTGGAAATGATTTTGAAAACCTGAAAGATGGTATATACGATATTACCATCAAAGGCAGTCCTTCCTCTTATTCATTTAACAGAAAGTATTTAAAAACAGATCTGATCCGTCTTAACATAGATAAGATATGGGCCAGGTCAACCGTGTTATGTGATCATGAGGATGATGATATTATTAATAAAATAAAAGAAATAGAGTTTCTGCTGGCTGCGGCTGAAGCTAATATGAGATTAGGGAATTTTGAAAACGTAAAACAATTATACGAAAAAGCGTCTAAATTGATTTACGTTCTCAATAATTGTGAAAATTGTGGTTGCAAAATATAATCAATTAAATATAAGTGAATTATGGGATGCGGATGTGGAAGAAGCAACATTGCTTCTGTTAATAAAAGTCGGGCTATAAAGCCTCAGTCAAATACGACACCTAAAGCTGATTCTAATGCGGCTTGTATTCAGAAATACGATGAACTTGCTGTCTTGGACAAGAAAATCATAGACCTTCATCGCAAGTTCAGGTTTGTAGGAGGTGTAAGTAAAAGGTATGCTGATATTCAAAAGCTGGTAAGAGGCTGGATTGTTAATTTGAAGAACGAGTGCCCGGATCCGGATGATCTTGCTACTTATTCTGAATACATAAATAAAGAATACGCCAGGTATTTTACCGTGAAATGATATGTCAGCTACCGGAAGTACACAGCAAATTCTTTTCCCTTCATCTTACTTATGTGAGTGCGCTGATCGTTTTATAGCATGTAAGGCTGATCAGTATCTACAATATCATAAGTATAAGGTAGGCATTAAGCCTGATATGGATATGGTTCTTAAAATAGATCGTATGAGAAGAATCGTATGTGAGGGGGAATGCGGGTTGTGCCCGGACGAGATTCAGAAATTTAAAGAAGAACTTAATAAGATCTTGTCATGAAAAAGATGTATTACAACAAAGAATACAGAAAAGCTTTCAAGAAATCGGACTGTCCGGAAGATCTTGGTTCTGAAGAAACGTTTATCGTTCATGAGGCTGAATTTTGTTCGGATATAAGCCAAGATGATGCAGATAGGAAAGCGGAAGAGTTTGCGGAGAAAGAAGGTCCGTTGTATGCTAATAAAGTAGGTGGCTGTTGCGAGGTATATTATAACACAAGACAGGAAGGGGATTTCTTTAAAAATGATTGTCCTGATGGTCAAAAACAAGAACAACCCACACATTACGTGGTAGAGGCCGGGCGTGTATGGTCTAAGTTCAGTACCGAAATAGCCAACTACGAAGCTGCGAAGATTCTTGAGCAAGAAGGGCAGGCTGCCGCTAACGAATCTGGAGTATGTAAAACCGTTTATTACAACGAAGATCAACATGGTTGGTTTAGTAAACGTTGTAAGGAAGGATGGAAGGCTCCTGAGAAATACAGGAGGATATACGCCGGTACCGTAACGTCTTTCATTAGCGTTGATGATGCCAATGAAAAGGCTAAGAAGATACTGGAAGAAGAGGGCATGAAATGGGTTAATGAAAATACCAAATGTAAGCCTGTTGTTGATAAATGTCAATTTGATTTTTGAAATGAGCAACGTAAAATTTAATCCGACAGAAGGCGAGAATGATAAACTGGTGTCGGTGTTTTCTGAAATAAATGAAGGTCTTGATACGACTTTGAATTACACTATTTCCGATGAAGGGAATAAGGCTAAGAAGAACATCGTCGTTAATCAAGTTGGTAAAAGGGAAAAGTTTTTATCGAAGAAAGGGGAGGAATCTGAGCCTTTTGTTTTGTCTGATGGTAATACTTTCAACGTTCTTAAAGAAGGTGCTTCAGGATCGGCATCCGCTTGGGCTGAGGATCAGCTTCCTCCAGAAGCCACGGAATCAGTTGGCGACAAAAGCCTTCTCCCTTCTTGGGATTTTTACCTTATAGACATGACTCAAAATACCGGAGACAAAGTGCGTCCGGTAGGAAAGCTTCGTAAGAATAATCTCCTTAGATTTGAAAACGGAGATTTTGCTCCTACGGTGGGCATAACCGAGGAAATGAGAGCCGAATGCGATGTGGAACTGTATTTAGATAACGGTCATAAAAATAAGTATTGTGATGCCGGAGCATTTGACGCTAAGGCTTTTTATGAAGAGTATGGCATTAGTCAAAAACTTTATAATGCTTCAGGATCAGAGGTAAGGATTTTAAGACCTTGGGAGACTACTTCAAAGAATTATAGTATATTCTTAGGATGTAGCAAGAGCCTGTACGTAGCTGATAAGATGGTTGGAAAAAGCGGGAAAATATGGTCTGGTGTGTACGACGCGGACACAGTTCCTATGCTGGATGGACTTGACCTGCGCCAGACGTGCCCTGTGCTTCCGCCCACAGCCTTATCTCCTGGACCGGTATGTACAGTAGACTCCAAGGCAAGATCTTTCTTTTTCTTGTATGAGGGAGAAACAGGTTGTAAATCCGGAGCCGGAGTTGGTAACGCTTGCACGATGTTTCTAAATGGAAGAACTTATCCGAGATACGATAATGTAAATCAAATCAATATAGCTAAGTATTCGAGGGCTAATAACGTAGATCCTGAATCTTCTTATCCTTTTTCTGAAGGTGGTTTTTTGACCTTGAATGCTTATATCATATACCTTGAAATGCTGTACGGTACTAAATACTTAGCTAATCCAGATACTTTTGGATCAGGGATATCAAGTAACTCCGGAGTAGGTAATGATGTTAATTATCGCAAATACGGAGGTGTAAAGTATCGTAAAAAAGGAGAAGAGACATGGTTGTATGGAACATGGGCTACAGATTCTTCTATTATACATTATGAACCTACTAAAAAAATTTATTTTTCTCACCTCATAAATTCAGGATGTCCTAAAGAACAGTGCATGGAAAGCCAGATGGCGGCTTCTTTTGCATTTGAGGCAGGAATAGAGGAAGGATTGGAGTTCGATTTTTATGGAGGAAAATATTGGTATAAGAACGTCCAGGGAGCCAAGAGTATGGTTGAAGGTTATATGAATGTTATTGTGTTTAAGGAAATGACCGGCACTATATCAGCCTTAAACGAAAATGACGAACCGGCAGAATTTGATTTGGAAGTTATTTTAAGGATGTCTTTGTACGATGGCATGAATTTGTCTGGAGATGTCTTTAGGTATTGTGGAGGAGGATACGAACAGGTAGGGACTTGTTTAAATGATCCTAATGTTACTCGTATAGGCAATACTATTGATATCTATATAGAGCCAGATCAAAAGAAATGGACATATGAGAAAAGGTCTACTATAAATAATGGTGAGGTTTTTAATTTTGAATCTAAATATAAAAAGATAGCAACTACCCAAAATTTAGGAGATGGTTTTGCTTTACACCGTATCCCTTATACCGGATGGAAGGATAAAAAAGGGGGAAGTATCGGAACAGGAGAATGTCTTTGTACATGGGACAGTTGCTACTGGGATTCAGCTATCGGTTCCAAGACCAGAGTGGCTGCTCGTTTCGGCGGTCATGCGTACAATGGCTATTGCTCGCCTCGTAATCTGCGTGCGACTACCGCCGCTTCTACTACGTCTCGCATCACTTGCGGCCTTGCCCAGTTGTTATTAGACGTCAGTCAACCGCAGGTTTGATGGGTGCAACCCATTGATGGCGCAGCCATCATAAGCGCAGCGCTAAGGCGCAGCCTTATATACTATATCACGGCGCAGCCGTATCTTGTTAATATAATATTTTATAGCTACAAAACAAAAAATTTAAAATATTTAATACAAATTGTTTTGTAGCTATAAAATATTATACATATATTTGCAATGTCATTAGACAACAGAGGTAGTTAACATTATAAACAATAAAAATCTATTCAATGAAATCAGTTAGTCTGCTAACAAGTCTTACATTGGGATCTGACCTCTGAAATAGCAAAGAACGGTTGAGAAAAAGGTTAAAAAGAATTGGCTGCTCGTTTCGGCGGTAATGCGAACAATGGCAATTGCTCGCCTCGTAATCTGAATGCGAATAACGCCGCTTCTAATACGAATCGCAACAATTGCGGCCTTGCCCTGTGTGGGCTAAAAAATTGGGTATATTCTTTTTAATCTTTCCCAGGAGTGGAGAATCAATAAAAGACAAGCGTATGAGGTTATATGATAAAAATATGATAGAGATGCGCGACGGTCGTAAGCCCGTCATTAGCCCACAACTGAAATCAGTTTCAAACTATATAGATGTAAGTTTGGATGATATTAGAGAAGCATGCGAAGCGGCATTTAAAAACCATTCTAAAAAGAATGATGTTGTTAATTTTAATTCTGATTTTGATGGTAATTCGTTAAAATTGTATGAATGGTATTTAGATGGTACTTATGTTAGCAAAATCAAATATCGCAAACTTGTAAAAGAAAACAAGAATGGTAAGGTTCGTGAAATAAACAGCCCGGATCTTACCACCAGAATCTATCAGCATCTTGTTTTAGTAAAGTTAGGTCCTTTGTATTATGAGAAGGATAATATGAATGGTCTTAATTGTAAGCCGGGATTTGGCATAACAGCATCGTCTAAATCAAGGTCTCTTATTAAAAAGATAAAGCATGTTTATTATGATAGACTTGATTTGAAGTATTGCCTGGTTATAGATCAACGTAAATGTTATAACCATGTAAAAGACAAAGTATTTAGAAAAGTACTTAAGAACTTTATTTCAAATAAAAAGTTTATAGATTTTGTAATAGACGTAAGTTTCGTATCTGGAGAGTTACCTATAGGAACCCCTACAAGCCCTTTCATTCATCATCTCCTTATGAAAGATTTTGATGATCTTGCAAAGAGAATAGCTCCTTTTTCATTGAGATATGCCGACGATAATTTCCTTGCTTTCTATACTAAGGAGGATGCTAATACTGCCAAATGGAGGATTAAGAATTATTGGTGGTATGAGCTTAAGATAAGATCTAAAAGGCATACTTGTATTATAACAGACATGGATAGACCTCTTGATTTTTGCGGGTATGTTTTCCACCGTAATAACAAAGGCGTATCTGAACACAATAAAGGTTATGTGACAATAAGGAAGAGGGTAGCCAAAGACGCGAAGAAGTGTATTACAAATGAAAGCTGGTCTTCTTACTTCGGTCTTTTAAAACACTGTGACAGTTATTCATTAATGTCAAAAATAGAAAATATCATGAAATTACGAGATTTAACAAGCACGATTCGTATTGATAAGAAAATGGATGCGGACAACATCGATGTCAAGAACCTTGAAGGTATTGTATTTGATATCGTGAACTACGAAATACGAAGCAATAACAAGAATGAACCAAACTGGATAAAGTGCTTGATAGGTATTCCTGAAACCAATAAAGAAGGGATTCCTACTGGCAGGAAACTCGCAAGGGAATTTCATGGTAATTATCAAGGTATAGTAAATTTTATTTCAAAATGCGAACTTACTTATGGCAAAGACGCTATTCTCCCTATTACCGATGTAGAGATAGAAAACAGATGCGGATACGTTTTTAAAGGCAGCACTAACCGCTTGGAATACATTGATTGACTTCTTATTGTGATGGTGTGAATGAAAATTGTTATCTTGCACCAAAAAAAAGAAAGTCATGAATTGTAACACTTGTAAAGATGACAGACCTGATATTCTGAGATCTAATATCTGTATCGGGTCTGATCCGTGTAATGACTGTACGGACAATTGCGAAATTCTTCCAAAAGAATGCGATTGCCCGTATGGTCATTTAAGCGATCATTGCATTCATTATACAGGATGCAAGACATTCATATCCAAATTAACTCCAGGTATGCCTTATAATGAGGTTATGCATAATATAGAACTGGTTTTCGAAAACATAGATAAGTTTTTGGATAGGATGGTTGAAGAAAATACGCTTCTAAAACAAAGGGTTGAACAACTTGAAAAACAGTTACAAAATGGAAAAGAGTGCACAAATTGGTAAGGACTTAAGTGGCAAACACGTATATGTTCCACATGTGGACGAGACGCCGGTGCCATGCCCGGACGGATACACCTGCACGAACTGCGTGTACTGCGCTGACGACATCAACGCTGGCTACTTCAGTCTGGCTCAGAGATCTGATCTTACGGCTTTAATCAATGCAATGATATGCCGTATGGAATATCAAGATAGGGAAATAGAATTTTTAAAACAAAAAATAAATATTTTGAGTAACAATGGCAATAACAGGTAACGGTTGTTTTGGCAGTCATGGTGGGTGCGAACGCCCGCATCATTGCAATATTCCTTCTTCTAACATATTCTATGATGGAGAAACTATAGAAGAAGCTGGTTTGTATCATGGTATGCCTTTAGACAGGGCTTTGGCTAATTTAGCCAAATACGTTTCAAGGGGTATTAATGTAAGTGGATCTGTCAATACAGAAGTGTTTGACGGTACTTCTCATGTGGTTCTAAAGAAAGATCCGGCAGAGATTTTGCTTGTGTCTTATTGCGGGGGTGTCGTGCCTTCTGATATGTATAAAGTCCAGGGTCGTACTGTTAGGTTCTGCCGGGATATGTGTCAACAGGATGAACTTGCTGAAGTGAGGGTCGTGTACCGAGAAGAGGCAAATAGTTCTTATGGGTTCCATTGTTAATTTAGGAGGATGAGAAATGGCAGAAAAATGCAAAGGATTTATATGTGGGGGTAATCTCATTGATGGTTCTGTGCCTTCTGATAAGTTAGATAAAGAAACTATTGTCGAGCTTATTAAAGAGATTTTAAAAGAGGAAATGCACGAATCTTGGCTTAAGGAAATAATAGAAACCATACTTAAGGAATCCATTGATTCGGATTGGCTTCGTGAGTTCTTTAAAGAGGTTCTTAAAAAATATGCTAAAGAGGAATGGTTTAAGGACATTATCTGTGGTTTAGGATGTGTAGGGGTACAAGAGATATTTGACGTTATTCCTACTGACATAACATTTGAAGCCACAGGTGGTACGGCTACGGTACAGGTTGTGGTAGATGATGGCGTTGAATGGGAACTGACACTTTAATAAAGGAGGGTTATTATGAGCAAAGAAAGAATATATAAGATGGATGATGGTTCTTGGCTTACCTCGGACAAGAAGGAAGGTGTCGGTCGTGATAAAATGAATTTCGATGCTCCATCTTGGAAAGGAAGGGAAGACAGGGTCACTATCCGAATTGTGAAGAAATCCGATACTGAAAGTATGAAAGCTATTACTTTCAGGCAAAAAGGCATTAATATCACAGAAGTCTCGGTTAGCAGGCTGGAGTTCCCTATATCTGGTGGAGATAAGCAGATCCTTATTACTACCAACGCCGCTTCGATCAATGCCCTTATTACAGGGGAAAGAGAGATAAAAAGTGTCGTAAAAGCATTTACCACCGCTTCCGGTCTTAATATTGACGTCAATGATATTAGGCTTGATTATGGTTTCCCTGGTGATCCGGGTCTTGAAGACACGTTCCAGGTTTCGATGATTGTTTCCATGCCTGGCAATGAGGACGGGAATGAAGTTAATGAGAACATAACTATAAATGGTGTACTGATTCCTATTTATCAGCCTGGAAATGTTGTTCCTTACATCAAATTGGATAAGGAAATTGAACAGGTTGAGGGTGATGAAACAAGCACGCAGTTAAGTATAGAAAGTAATATAAAAGATTATGTTATTGAAATAGTTGAATGCGAGTCTGTGGATAAGGAGGAAATTTACCTGGACAAGGATGTTGTTGATCTTGATTCTGATGGGTCTCCTGAGGTAATCAACGTAAATACAACTCCCGAAAATTTAAGATGGAGGATTAGGAATGAAAGTAGATAATTGTTGGGCGAACATAGATAAGAAAGAAGGCGGCCTTAATAGCAAGGTTAATATTCACTTTGATGAAAATGATACTGGCGCCAACAGAAGTGTCAAGATAAGGGTGTCTTCCAGGGACGGTAGCGTATCTGAAGAATATACGTTAGTTCATAAAAAAAAAGAACAGGTAGTTTATAGAAATAAAAGACAGTCAGCTCTTTTCACAAAAGAAGGATGTAATCCTGAAACAGAGAAAGGGGAAGAGCTCGAGTATATTGTTGAGGCCGGAAAATACACGTCTATCATATCTCAGTCTGATGCTGATGACAAGGCTATGAAAGACATTGAGCAAAATGGTCAGAACTGGGTTAATGAGCATGGTCGTTGTATAACCATATTGTGGTATAATGTTAGGAAATCAAAGTCGTTTAGAAAGAACGATTGCGATCCTGACACTGAAGAAGGAAGTTTGGTTACGATGACGATCGAAGCCGGGCAGTTCTCTTCTTCCATAAGCCAAGAGGATGCTGACCGTAAGGCTGAAGCCGAGTTGAATGCCAAAGGTCAAGACTATGCTAATTCTCATGGCACTTGCAATACCATAAAATGGTACAACGACAGGAAATCCAAAATGTTCCAAAAGACAGATTGTGAGGTAACTGAAGTTGGATCTATGGTAGAGTACGTTGTAGAAGCCGGCCGTTTCTCTTCTTCTGTTTCTAAGGAAGATGCTAATCAGAAGGCTTTGGAAGCCTTGGAAGCTGAAGGTCCAGGGTATGCTAATGAGCATGGCACCTGTGAAACAAATTTATGGTATAACGTAGAGAAGTCGAAAGTATTTTATAAGAATGACTGCGAAGATGGGTTTATCGGAGCACCTTACACTTACACGGTAGAAGCCGGTAAATACACATCAGACGTAAGTCAAGAAGATGCTGATCAGAAAGCTCTTGATGATATAGAGAAAAATGGTCAGGATCAGGCAAACCTGAATGGAGAATGCGTTACTGATCCAAATTATTTCGTCGGAAAGGCTTCGGCTCGTGTTCAGAAAAATGATTGCGATGCTGAATCTCAGACCGGAAGCTTTGTCGATTTAACTGAAAAGGATCTTGCTGGATACCCGGATGCTTTTGTATCAAGGGAAAGCCAGGAGGCGGCTAACGCGCTCGCTCAGGCTGCTATGGAAGAACAGAAACAGGATCTTGCAAATAAGAAAGGCACTTGCATAGATAAAAACCAATTTGTTGGTGTATATAGCAAGGTATTCACAAAAGACAATTGCGACGGAGAAGGCGTAGGTTCGCAGGTAACAGTAGACCAAGATGATGTAACCGGTGGTCCTTTTACTTCATACGAAAGCCAGGAGGCGGCTAACGCGCTCGCTCAGGCTGCCGTCGAGCAGCAGGGCCAGGCCATAGCCAACCGGGACGGCCATTGTACGTGGACTGGTAAATACAGTGAAGAATTTACCAAAAACGATTGTAATGAAGGTCAGGTAGGGTCTAAGATTACTGTAACCGAACAAGATGTTGTTGGTGCTCCTTTCACATCTACCGTGAGTCAAGATGATGCTAATAATAAGGCTAAAGCTGCTGTCAAAGAACAAGGACAGGCTATTGCTAACAGTAGGGGTAATTGTGAGAATATGACGGTCTATACCGGTCATTACAGCAAGAGATTCGTTCCCGAATGCGAGGCTTGTCATAAAGGTGTAGAGATGGAAGTTACGGCTGAGATGGTAAATGGTAGTCCTGTTACGTCAACGGAAAGTCAAGAGGCGGCAGATACAGAAGCTCGTAGGATCGTAGAAGAAGGCGGTCAGGCTTATGCTAATAAAAACGGTAACTGTACGCCATTAAGCACCGATCCTGTATGGGAAGACGTAGAACCGGAAGAACTTAGATGTAGCGAAGGTAAGTCTCAGAAAAAGCAACGTGATACCAATGAATGTTCTGAAACCCATAATCAGGAACGTTGGGTAAACGGCGGAAATAAGGTTTGTAGCTGGACCGGTCATTATTCAGAAACGTTCCAGAAGAACGACTGTGAGATACCGGATTCAGGAACAGAAGTAGAGGTAAGTGAAGCTGATGTTGAAGGTAATCCTTTTACTTCTTTCGTAAGTCAAGAAGATGCCGATAATAAGGCTAAGGAAGCTGTTAAGGCTCAAGGACAGAATATTGCCAACCAGAAAGGTAAATGTAGGTTCGTAGGCGTATATAGCAAGGAATTTACGAAAGATAATTGCGGATCATGTCAACATGGCGTTCCTCTTACTGTAACACAAGATATGGTAGGTGGACCGTTCTATTCTAATGAAAGTCAGGAAGAGGCAAATAGGCTGGCTCAGGAAGCCGTAGAAGCACAAGGTCAGGCTTATGTTAATAAGAACGGAACGTGTGAAACAGATAACACCGACCCTGTATGGGTAGATTCCGAGCCGCTCGAAACCAAATGTGAAGGTGGTAAATCTTATAAAAAACAGGTTAATACCAACGAATGCTATGGTGGAGAAAATGAACGATGGGTAGAAGGCGGAGATAAAGTATGTACCTGGACCGGAACATATAGCAAGCAATTTACAAAACAGTGTGCTGACGGCGGTGTCGGATCTAAAGTTACCATAGACCAAGATGATGTAACCGGCGGTCCTTTTACGTCTACCGTAAGTCAGGAAGACGCAAATAGCAAGGCTCAGGCTGCCGTTGAACAGCAGGGGCAGGATCTTGCTGACGCGCAGGGAACTTGTACCTGGACCGGTAAGGCAAGTAAGGTCTTCACCAAAAACAATTGCGGAACCTGTCAGCATGGTTCGTCTGTTACCGTAACCCAAGATCAAGTAGGTGGTCCATTTACGTCTAATATCAGTCAAGCCGATGCCAACAAAAAGGCTCAAGATGCTGTAAATTCCCAAGGTCAGGCAGTAGCTAACAAAAACGGTGATTGCGTAGCTGATAGCACAACTCCTTCTTGGTCGGATACCGGAAGCACCCGTTGTTACGGTTGTACGTCTCAGAAGCAACAACGTGACACCAATCCATGTTCTTCTTCTTACAACGACACAAGATGGGTTAATGGAGGTGGAAAATCTTGTACAGACTGGTCTTATTACGGAACAGGAGATTGCGTAGGTCATACTCAGTATGATGCTTATCGTGATAGTTGCTCTGGTAGCATAGATCGTCAATATTCTGTAAGTTGTAGGAATTGCTGTAATTGCGGATCTTACGGTTCTTGGCAAGAAGTTGGATGTGGATCTGGAAGCAACAGCAATAAGGTAAAATACGTTCGTTACGATGATTGTGGAAATCAAGATGTAAAATACGAGCTTGAAGTTGGAAAATGCGGATATGCTCCATACGAATTTCAGTTCCATGATGGAAGAACGAGCAAGTCGAGGTCTGTAACTGGAGAATCTCAGAATATTGAAGAAGTTATCATAAGTACTAAGAATGATTCATATATAGGATATTCTGTTAAATCGAAACCTTCTTGGTGTTCTGTTGATTACAGAAACCAGACATCTGAAAGTATGAAGGCCGTGGTGACGTTATCTGCCAATACAACATCTTCTTCCAGATCTGGTGATATTGTTTTTGTTCAAAAAGAATCTGGAAAGACTGTTACTCTTAGTATTACACAAGATATTGCGGTGACTTACGAATTTAGTACCAACCAAAGCACTTGGAATGCCAATGCGGATGGAAATGCAAATAATTCATATTTATGTATCCAATTAAAGAGTAAGAAGAATGGAAGCAAGATAGGATACACTGTATCATCTAAACCAAGTTGGGTTACAGAAGTTACAGAAAAACCATTAGGGGTATCCTGTCTTGTTTTGCCAGGTTATGATTATTCATTTATGATAATCTCGTCTGCAAACAGCTCTTCTTCTCCCAGAAGTGGTACTGTAACATTGAAGCAAAATGAATCTGGGAAGACTGTCAACATAACAGTCAACCAAGAGGGCAAGGCTGAGGTTAAGCCTGTTCCGGCACATATTGTATTAAAAAACGGCTCTTGGGCTACATACAGGAAGAATAATGTTTCTTATAATACTGGTGCCGGTAAGTGTATTGCCGGATTCGAATGGACTGGTGATGAAAATGGAAATATCCGAATATATACTTGTGATATTAAGGTGGTGGATGCTGATTATCGTGAGATATCTGGAGCTACTATAAGCATCGGAACAACAACCCAGAGAAAACAATCCGGAAGCTCTTGTTCGTATTTCGGGGCCGTTAATGGAGGAATATTAGCCGGATATGCTCATTCTGGAGATGAGAATGGAGATACTACATGGTATATACGAACTATAAACGTGTCTTACGAAGGCAAAGTGTATAGGACCTCTATTGTTAGGCAGTATGAAAAACAAAATATCTCTAAGAAAGGTGGTGTTTTCAATGTATATAATGAATCTCCTGCTTCTTACAACTTTATCGTAGATGGAGCTGAGTGTGGAGATGAAAAAGGTACTTTAAAATATGCTTATTCTCAAATGAATCTTAATCCAGCATAATCAACAAGGGAGAGGATTTAGTCCTCTCCCTTGAATGTTTTTTTGGGTTATAATATTTTGTTTTAAATATTGTCTATTAGGATAAAAATGATTAATATTGCATATCATTCAATTTTAAAATTTTAGTATCATGGCTTGTAAAAAGAAAGCTCGTCAGGGTGGTGAAGTCGATAAGAAAGACAAACCCAAAATGCGTCAAGGCGGTAGTGTTGGCGGTAAGATGAAAAGAAAGAAGACGAGCACTAAAAAGTGATTGAAAACCAGGGGAAGGTGCTGATCGCCTTCCCCATTTTAATAACATAACAACAACATATTATGAGCAACAAGTTTATTAGCAAAGGACAGAGGAATGTCTGTGTGACGTTTGTGAAGTATTATCCTGTGTTGATGCAGGTTATTATGTTAGCCAGCATTTTTGATGAGTTTTATCCTTTTAGTATCACTAATTGGCTGTATCCGATATTAGGTCATTCTATATCATGGGACCTATTTCTCTTGGCTTTTTCAAGAATGTTCGGGTTTTGTATATGGCATAGGTTATTGATCTATAGCATGATTTTTAATATCTGTGTAGAAAGGGTTACGGTTAATATTGAGATGCCTATTGAGCACAATATCGTAGTGTGGTCTGTTATGGCTGTTACTCTTCTGATAATCATTGCCTCTATTGTTTTAAGGTTTAAAACAGGATGTTTTGAAAATGAAAGAAATTCTGACAGAGACGCTGCGTAAAAGCGGTGCGGCGGTATGCGATAAGATAAAGGAGATGTTTTTAAGCGGGGAATGCGATCATCTTACAGCCAACGATCTTGAGACATGGACGCAGCTTGCTAATCCGGCTAAGTACTATACCGGAGAAGAGGCTGTTTCTTATCTTAATGTAACTTCTAAAAGATTTTATGAATATCGTAAGGCTAAGTTAGTTCCTGATCCGGTTAAGATAAAGGGATTCCCTAAGCCTTTATATACGAAAGTCATGTTGGATGAGGCTATAAAAACCATATCCGGTATGAGTGAAAGAGATATTTATATGAGGATCTTGAATGCTAAATCAAGAGAATCAAGAGCAAAAGAAAGGAGGGGAGCATGATCACTAATGGTGAATTTGTATCAAGAGTCGTAAACGGTATTCATGCCCTTGACAAAGATTCGCATGTTAGTCGGAGATGGATATTGAATATCGGTAGAACTAAAGCCGAATCTTATACGGCCCAGAGGTGGGATGATGGGACGTTACTTGGCGACCACCGGCTCCTAACTTACGTTACTTGTCTGGAGATGATTGAAGTTGATAAAATAGTTTGCTGCGATGCCGAATTTGCGTTGTGTAATACACTTATGCGTTCAAAGCATAGGCTTCCAGGACTTCTTTATTCTGCCCTCAGACCGGCTATTACTAAGGTGACTAACGTAGATAACACTATATTTTTTAAGTTCGCTGAAATAAAGTCGTATCGCAATGAACAAAAAAGACCGTATGCTAAATATGTTAAAGAACGTCGTCCTTTTTATTATGTAGAAAACGACTATATTTATATACCGGATTTCCATATAGAGCTTATTAACGTAGAGTTCTTTACAACAAGAAGAAAGAAGGCGCTGGAGTTAATGGCCTGCGATCCTACACCTAAAGGGTGCGAATCTGAATGGGAATACGAATTTATCTGCCCTATTAAGTTAATTGAGTACGTAGTGGCAGAGACGATAAAGGAAGTAGCATTCAGGCTACAGATTCCTGTTGATGAAAATCCGAATCTTGATTCCAATCAGAAAAGTCAAATTGTTCAGTGATTCTTTTTATTGGATCCCCGGCCATAGCTATGTAGCCACGACCGGGTGTTTTTTTGTACTATTTCAATGCAAGAACAGGATTCCCCCATTTTCTTTTCCATTTATCTCCGAGGTAGCTTATCAAGGAATTGTAATCTTTAATAAAACCGTCATCAACAACAGAGGCTATGACGTTCTCTATGGCTATTATATCATTGAGCTCATCTTTACTGGCAGTGTTCCTTATCCCATCTTCGTGTTTATTAAAAACAATGAAATTAATAGCTTTAGCAACTCTTTTTATATTGTCTTTCAAGTCATTCTTGTTTGGAACTATTCTGCTTATTGCGCTGCACATCCTAACGTATGCATCACCGGCTTCGTTCCGGTTTTCTATCAAGCCATCCGTGAGCCAAATGACAACCTCTGCGTAAATCTCTGGATCCATCTCTAATGCAATCATAACAAACAGATAGGGATTTACAAACCATCTCTGATTAACACCCTTGCCTTTTTTGTAAGCAAGATCTAATTTTGATAGATCCATTATATTGTTGATTATCAACCCATTATCATTGAGGTGGATATTTCTCCGCCTCAATAAATCCCTGTCGCTCAGCTTATTGACAAGTTCGAAGCATCTTTCGTTGAATGACATTGTAACCACTATGTCATTAACCTTTTTATCTTTTAGCCCTTTTTCTTTTCTCTTTTTATTCATGGCCGAAACGGCGTCTGTTATACACACATAACCGTCTTTAGACATAACAGGGACGTTCATTCCTAACAAAACTCGATCTTTTGATTGTAAAACAACATTCGATTTCATAACTTTACTACGTTTTTAAAATTAATACTTATAAGTCTACCTGTCCGTGAGGATCGGTAGACTTTGCAAATATAGAATAGTATTTCAAAGCAACAATACATTCTAATGTTAATTATCTGAAATGTATAATTTTAATTTTTGAATGATGAAAAGAACATCAATACAATCACCGTATTTTGTAGCCTACTACCATCGTCTTATGAAGAGAAAGAATGGTTTTAAGAAAGGCATGATAAGAGATAGAGGAGAGGTTTTAAGGCTGTTGTCTATTATATGGAAAACCGTATCAGAGCATTATGTGGAAGCTGATGCTGGTGTTTACGTAGATAACGTGGGCTACTTATGCCATGTGCTTATACCGGGCCAGCGCTTTACCGTCAGGCGGGACCTGGACATCGTGAGCAGGCTCGGCACCAACGGCTACCTCTACAACCACCTGGCTATGGATTTCGCAGACTCTAAAAGATATTACCATTTTGTAATACAAGATAGCTTGAAAAAGAAGTTAAGGGTTAAAATGAATAAAGGACGAAGATATCGATTTATGTACAATGAAATACTTGCTAAAAGAAGGGTGTTTAAAGACTTCCAGATTAAGAGAGTTTTCGAAGATAAAGAATTGGGACATAGAAGGTCGTAGAAAAAAAATAGCGATCACCCTTTGTAGATATAGGATAATCACTATTTTTGCATATCCGTCTACTTTCGCAAGCGGACGGATATAATGCTAACAAAATATCTTTATACAAATAAAGCTCTATGGAGGCAAAGGTAAACAATTTTCAAAACAATGCGAAGGATAGTAACATTATTTTGACGTCAGAATCCAACGAAATGGATTTATCTGTAAAATTATCTAAAATTTTTAGCTATAATGGCCATAATGTTTCTTTTATAAAAACTTCTTATGGTATATTATTAAATGCCACACAGATGGCAAAAGCATTCAATAAGAAACCTGCCGAGTATCTAAGGTTGCCGTCTGTAAATCAATTAATTAAGTCAATGGTGGGATTTTCCCACCTTTCTGAGAATCAGATAGTTACAACTATGCTTGGAAGTCCTGAAAATGGAGGAGGTACATGGATGTTTGAAGATCTCGCCATAGATTTTGCGAGATGGTTGGATACTGATTTTAGATTATGGTGTAACTCGAAGATAAAAGAATTTTTAACATCAAACTTGGTTTCTATTCCAAATTTTACTGATCCGGCAGAAGCAGCCGAAGAATGGGCTAAGCAGTATCGTAGAGCTCAGCAAGCGGAAGCTATTGCTTTGGCTGAACATAAAAGGGCGGAGCAAGAAAGAATGGAAAAAGAAATAGCTGTAAATACGTTAGAAGAAAAGAAGGGGGATATAGAGTTTTCTGAGTCATTTAAGAAGGTGGATCATGAAAACATGTGGCTAATCAGAGATGTGGCGAAGAAGCTTGAGCAGAATGGAATCATCATCGCAGAAAAGAATCTTCGTTTGTTTCTTGAGGAAGTCAAGTTTATGTTCAGAAATGGGCAGGGTAGATGGGAGCTATACAGTGATATTGTCAAAAATAAGTTTGGTGTTTACAGATCATATTTTGTTGACAAATATTCTGGGGAAAGAGTTAATCAGCAAACCATCTACATGACTGGTGCCGGATATGAAGTCACACTTAAGGGGATAAAGGAAAAGTGTAGGAGTCTTTTCTTGAAGTACGGCAAGTTTGAAGATCCTAAATTTTGAAAACACAAAATATGGCGTTATACATATTATCCATATCTTTGTAGAGGTCAGGTTCGTTTCCTGTCCTCCATTTTTTTTTAAGAGATGACAGTCGAAAATTATATCATAGAGTTAAAATCGTCTTTAAGATCATTTGACAAGCGTGATCTGATAGATGAGGTATCCATCTACAAATGGATAGAAATTGCCCTGAAGAAGTTTGGAGGCGATATTACTATGCGCAAAGAAGCGGTAGTGGATGTCAAGCGAGGGCAGGCCCGTATGCCTGGTGATTACTTTGATCTTATTCTGGCTTTTAAATGCGATTTTAAAGGATATGAGGTGCCGGAAGGTGACAAGGTGATATCAGAACTTCAAAATACAATAGCTTGGAAAGAACGTACCGAAAGAAGTTATAGGTGGTGTTCTTGCGATGAATGTTGTAAAGACGAATGCGAGAAAGTGATAGTTGAAAAATTTTATATCAATGTTCATGATCGCGATCATGAAGTTCGTTGCTATTATGACCGGCCGGTAATGTTAGGTCTTGCTAAGCCTATGCTTCGTGATTCTTGTTTAAGTAAATGCCGGAATAAGGTAATAAAGGATAGTCCGTATGAGATAAATATCGTAAACGGATTCCTGTATGCTAATTTCGATGGTCCTATTTACATGCAGTACCGGTCTCTTCCTTTCGACGGAGAATCTAATATAATTATACCAGACACGCCTCAAGGTCTGGTATTGGATTATGTGGATAATTTTGTAAAGATGAGATTCTTTGAGGAACTGATGTATAATGGAGAGGCACAAGGAGCGGCCGATTTGTTCAAGTTGTATGCACAGCAAGATTTGGTTAAGCTGAAAAATGCTAAGACCGAACTTAAGATGATGGGAATGACATTGAAAGGTATGTATGAACCTCTTAGGCGGCGTCGTGCCGAGTTTGAGATTTATTCTAAGGCATATCCTGTAATTGACAACATGCTTAAATTGGTATGACAGAAGTAGTTCTATTTATATATTTGTCTGGCGTTATCGCATCCATGATTGTTCGGTCAATCAGGCAATTTAAAGGAGAGGCGAGTTTGGTAGAGACAATGTACTGCCCGGTAGTATTTTTGTTGAGCTGGATATACGTATTTGAAATATTTAAAATGAAATAATATGTTAGAGGTTAAAGCAAGCGAAATAGTAACCGCCGACAAAATGAGAGGCATAGGACCGGCAAACATCATCTTCACAGCCGGCCCTAATCCGGTAGCTGAAGATCGTAGAGGCGTAGCTAAGGTAACGGCTGGTGGAGAGAGTAAGAACGTTACAATCACACAAGCTGCCGGCGAGCAGGTTGTTGTAATTCCTGAGTTCGATTATCTTGTTCTTAGGTATGGATGGGAATCAGAAGACGGCTCCGATTTTGATACTGCAACCGGTTTCACCAATACAGGCATCTCAGATGTAGATAATAAATACGTTGGATGGAGTAAGCAGTGGGCTACTACCCAACAACAGGTAGGTGATTACCTTGTTTATGGTGGTGATAACATGCAGTCCGGTCTTGAAGGTGCGCTTATTAAGATGAAGACCTTGCTATCAGCGCCTGGAATGGACGAGTCGGAACCTAATATCAATGCTGATATCTATGGTAATTGGTATGGAAATAGAGGGCGAGGAAATGTTGTTGTGTCTTTTACAGCCTACCTTGGAGGAGAGATGGTTAAACAAGGATTTAATTTCATTAATGAAGGAGGTACGGAAGTTTACTCCGACAGCATCACTACTAACGTTTCGGCTCATGGTGAAACCAATTACCAAAATATAAAAGGTTTGTACACTAAGATGGGTACGATGGTTTATAATAAGGAAAAGCGTGATTGTGTTATTGTTATAGGTTAAGGTGATGGAAGGTCTTTGGGATAAATACAATAGGATTAAGGAGGTGTTTTACCGGGATTTTGTTTATGATTCCAGCTACACAGAGCAGGCCTCGTGCATCCCACTGTCGTCGGTGAAGAACGGGGCAGGCTGGGTCGGCGACGGAACTATCAACCTGGCTCATTATCTCCAGTTTATATACACGGAAATGGTTCTTGGCAGCAAGACAGAAGATGATGTGCGTAATTCCATATTGGTACTTACCCGTCTTGCCGATACTACTTATGATCTATTTTTTAATAACAACAAAGGTATTTATTTCAAATTCGAAAAAGGATTTTTCTTAAGAGACGATATCCATAGCGAAGACGCAAGCAAATTCGGTCTTACCAAGATAAGCTCCGGATATACTAATGGTATAGAGTTAAAAGATGAAGACCCTTGCTTCTCCCCATTCACTTCACAAGATCAGATCTGGAATCTGGCTCCTATATTAGCTTTCTTGTCAGAAAAAGGATTTGAAGAAGCCGGGCAAGTAGGATACGATATTTTTGAGTACGTTATTAGAAACAGACACAAGATATACAATCCTTATTACAGTGCCTTGCTTCATCATTGGACATTCCTTCCTGATATGGATACCGATAAGGTTAAGCCGTGGGATAGGGTTAGCAACCGTAACAAGAATCTTAAATACAAAGTTAAGGTTAAGAGAGGGGCTAACAATTGGTACTTCTCTGGAGGGTTCAGATGGGCGTTTAAGAAGTTTGGAGGCGAGTGCAGTACATTCTGGCATTGCCTATGGTATAAGCCATTTATATTCTTAGCAGATAGGGTATATCATCCATACATATGTAAATGGTTTGGTATTAAAGTTAAAAACAATTCTTATTATTGTCTTGGATCTACAAATGAAAAATCATGGTACGGTCCTAAGTTTAGAAAGAGGTTGGTTAATAAGTTTAACAAGTCTTTGGAAGGGGGAGAGCTATTCATGCCTTATCTGGTTTTTCTTCATGGGTGTGAAGACGTTGATAGAAGCAGCTTAGAGTCCTACCTTAAGGAATGGGAATGGGATGGAGTTAATTCTCCTATTGAGTTTTTGATTTTGTGCAATTGGTATAAAATGATTTTTGACAATGAAAATATATTATAAATCAAAAATAGCCAAGTTATTTACGTTCATTGACGGCTACAAAACAATTATGTTATTTGGAGCCGTATTTACCGAACGTGATGCTATATCACTGAAGGCCGAATATCATGAAGAGTCGCATTGTAATCAGTATCATACAATGTTTTGTTTTGGTATGTTCGTGTCTTTGCTTACAATAGGATTGTGTCTCTTATTCGGTAATGTAGGATGGTGGATGCTGTGGTTGTCTCTTATTCCGATATTTTTATACTATTCATGGTATTTAATTGAGTACCTGATTAGGTTGTGCATATATCGCGATCATGATAAGGCATATCATAATATCGTATTTGAAAGAGAAGCCTTCGACTTAGAAAAGTATTGGAATCGGCATGATGTTTTGAGGAAGGAGTCGGAAGGGTTTAGTTTCCTCGGTTATTATAGGAAGGAGTATCATTATGAGTAGGAGAAGATATTTTGAAGAACAGAGATCTGGTAATGGAGCTATTTATCATTGTGTAGAAACAGAAATCGAGCCTGGAGATAGGATCAGGTTATTTAATTTAATGAATAAAATCAAATCCGATACAATTAGCCAGGATAAGATAAATAGCGTATTGAATCAACTTAGAGAAGGAACGGCCTTTAATATTCATACTCATAGTTCAGTTTCTTTTTCGTTTTCAAGCACCTCTACCGGTTACGAACCAATGGCAATATGGATTAGATTTGACCCGTATCCTGCAAGTGAACAACAGGGTATTATATACAAGTTTCAGATAAATGACCAGAGGTACGTTTTTATGTTTTCTAATAGATACGATGGAATGAGAGATCTTATTAATAATGCAGATGAAGATGTTAATTGTATTACTTCTGCAACAGAGAGTAGTATATATCACAATGATCTTTTTTATATATTTGCGTAAATTATGAGGAGGAGATTCGAATATAAAGACAAAGACAGGGAGCTTGAAGACTTTCTTATAAGGTTTTATCCGGCTGGCAATTACACATGGATAGTTCCTGATGGCTGTTTTCTCGTAGACGTTTTTTAGTTGGAGGCGGAGGCGGCGGTAGCTCTGCCGGCGGTGGAGGTGGTTATACCAAGACCTTCAAATCTGATAACAAAGGCTGGAAAGACGGAGAAGCTATTGCTGTAAAACCTGGTCAATCTATTTATATAACAGTAGGAAAAGGAGGAGAACGAGTTTATCAAGCCGAACAAAATTATCCTGGTGAAGATGGTGGTTATTCTCAATTTATGAGCTCGTCTTATAAAGCAAATGGAGGAAAGGGAGCTAATAAGTGGAAGGGAGGAGATGGTGGTAGTGCCGGCAGTTCGTCATATACGCAAGATGGTGCTAGTGATGGTGGAAACACTCATGGAAAAGAGTATGGAGTAATCAAAGGTCAAGGTCATACTACCAGAGATTTTGGAGAATCCGGCGGTAAAAGAAATGCCGGTGGTGGAAGCGGAGAAACCAATACCGGAGTAGTATTCCAAGGGGGAATATCCGATTATAGTGAAGGATCTGGAACAGGAGGATCAACAAAAGGATCTGGTAAAGGAGGAGGAGGTTATGGCGGCGGAGGAGGCGGCGTCAGATACTCTATGGTTTTTTCCGGAGCCGGCGGTGATGGTACTGTGTTAATTAGGGGTAGAAGATATAAATCGTAAGTAGATGTTATGAGACGAAGATTTGAAAATGTTAATATGGCTATGGGTAATTGTTTCTCTCCTGTAATGGAAGGGAGTCAATTTCAATGGAATAATATTGTAGTTAATAGTCCAGTATATATAACTCCAATAAGAAGAAAGAAATTCAAGATAAGTTTTGGAGAATTTGATTTATCCAAAGTTTTGTCTAATGTATCATCTAATCGTGATATTATAATAAGAGATAAGTCTCCATATACATTTCTATTGTTACTTCTGTCTGCTGATCATTCTAAATGCAGTTTGTTTAATAATCATCTAACAGTTAATACCCAGGATTTACCAAGATATATTTTTTACATTGATTCCGAACATGAGGAACTGTATTCATACAAAGATGGGGTTTTAGAAAGTAATGTGACGATAATGGATCCAGTTGATAATTATTTCTATAATTATATTGATATTCAAATAAGAAATTTCAATGATAATCCTATCCCCGATTTTTATGTAGGTGTGGTCGATAAAGTAGGAGACTGAAAATGTATTTCTTTTCTTCACCTACTTTAGAAATCCATGATTAAATCTCTTTTGCTATCTTTGTGACAAACAGTTATAAAATGGCAGCAGAAGATAACAGAAACATAGCGGTTCCTCAAACAGGTATGAACCGAGATCTGCATCCGTCAAGCCTTACGGAGCAGCATTATACGTTTGCCTTGAATGCCAACATAGAATCCGAGGATGGTAATGTTGGGATGAGATCTAACGAGCACAGTAATCTTAAATGCATTGATTTCGATGGGTTTAAAGTTATTGGTTACAAGAATGATCTTACTTCGGGCAATATCTATTTTTTTATAACAAATCCTGAAACAGGCGTATCTAAGATAACTTATTTCAAGCCTGAATCCGATACAAGTATCTTATCCGATTCCGATATAGAGTCTATGGTAGAAGGATCGGAGTCGTTGTGTTCTGGCATGAAGACCTTGCTGGAAGACAACGAGCAAGATCCGTGCCTTAATTTCTCTATCTACCATCCTATAAAAACCATAGAAATAAAGACAGAGAAATGTGGTAAGTGTATTTACTGGACCGACGATTATAATCCTCCCAGGTATGTTATTGTAGACAAGGCTCTGACGGCGGATGATGAAGGAGATATTTGGTATCATTATCATGGGTATAAGATATGCGATAAAGAATACGATAGGGATAAATTCATGCAGGAGAATGGATGTTTTCTGGCTTGTGAGAAACTTAGGGTGTTTCCGCTACTGGACCAGCCATGCGTGGAGCCGGTACAGATAGAGTACGGGGGCAGCCTACGTGCCGGCGTGTATCAGTTTGCTGTGGCCTTGTGCGATGAATTTGGCAACGAGAAAACTAACTATACTTCATTAACTAATCCTGTACATGTATTCGATGAACAATATATTAGAATCAATGATGGAAAATGGGGAGAAAGGACTAATCTTGGTATAAGGCTTAAGGTGTCTAACTTAGATAGGCAGGTCAGTCATTACAAGGTAGCCGTTATTCAGAATACGGTAGGATACAACGGGGAAACGCAGCCGGTAGTTGATTATTTTATAGAAGGTATTCATCCTATTACAGAGAAGACCATATACTATTATTCTGATCTTAATAACAAAAGAACGACATTTGAACACATTTCTTTAAAAAGAGCCATATATAATACATCAAGAGGAATAGTGTCAGTCGGAAACCGTCTTCTTCAATATGGTCTTACGGCGGAAAAAGAATGGAATTTACAGCCTGTAGTTTCTCTTATGGGGCATTTTCTAAAATGGCAGGCATCGGTAGCCCACGAGGATCTGTATAAGGATGGTAATGCCTGTTCGTTGTATGTGGGATACATGAGGAATGAAGTATATCCTTTTTCTATATCATTTAAGACATCCACCGGATATAAAACTCCAGCATTTGTTCTTATTCCACCTCCTTCTGATAAGGCAAGAGAAGAAATGAACAAAGACAGTATCCCATACCAGTCTATAAATGCATATGCTCCGGATTGTTCAGGAGTGGAAAGAAAATATGTATGGCAGTATAGCAATACGGCAGGAGATGGGGTATTGATTGACGACGATGCGGTTGTTATAGATGAAGAACAGAAAGAGTGTAACAACCCGGCTACTGTAGGTCAAACTGTTGTAGTGGAAAGCAATTTTGCCACTTTTAAAGGTAAATCAAGATTTATTATCGATTATGATGATATTGTAGGAACCCCTATAAATTATTTGTCTGAAAATATAGGTCTTGTAGCTTGTAATAATAAGGAGAATGGAAACAATGAAAGACAGATATGTGATATAGCTACCAAATACAGAGAAGACGGAACACAGGATTATATGGAGCCAATTGATCATATTAGGTTACCAGAAATGGAAGGAGACTGCGAAGTCCCTCATCGTCAAGAATCTATATTGTCAGCTCCAGTTCCACTAATAACAGGCCTTGTAGAAGATTATATCTATAAGGTTCTTAGCGAAATGGAACACGTCTCTACAGATTATCTATATACCACAGGAGGAGAAAATCAGAATAAGTATTCTGTGTTGTTTAATTACGAGACAATGGATTCTTTATCTGAATGGATGGAGGAAGCATTTTTTGGGTATAGCGCTGGCAGCATATCAGGTGATGGCAATCAACACCTTTGTTCTGATTTTTATCCATACTTACAACCTGGATCTGTTTTAAAAACCGTGTCTGATGCTATATACGTATTAGATACCATGCCTTGTACATGCGGATGTTATATTGAGAGTTATTGCTCTGATCCTACTGTGTCAAGAACTGATTATAACAACTTTCAGAATTATAATTATCTTCTTGGAAGTTATATTCTTCATATAGATGGATGGAGCCAAAAGATAAATGATGTAGGAGATTGGCGAGCCGGTAGATCTACCAGTACAGTCATAAATAATCAGTATAGATCAAAGAACGGACCCAGGTATTGTATTGAGCAATTTTGGCCTGAAGCTTCTGAGAAGTTGCAAGATATGATATATAAAAATTCGGATACCGGTATAGATGAAACTGATTGGAAATTTGAAGGGTATGTAAACAATGCTACATTTAATAATCCTACAGGGGATAAGCTTAATATTGGATTCGCATCTGAATTTGTGGTATGGAAGTTTGTCAGAAATGTAATGACAAATGCAAGATTTATTAGAATCAATAGACCAGAAGAGTGGGACATAGAAGGTTATAAAGACGAGAACAAAGTTCTTTATCTTGAAGCTCTTGGAAAGGTAGATGGCATAATGGATGCTGTGTCTACCAATTACGTTCGTGTTTCTTTTTGGAAGGATGTTGAAACATGGTCCCCTCTTGGAATAGTACCAGTTGAATTTGATAGACCTGAGTATGAATCATCTCATTCCGTTATTGTTAACATAGCAAGACCGGCTTTCGGAGAAATAAATGAAGAGTTTTTTGATTCTATAGGTCAAAATTATTTTTATGTTACAATAGAATCTCCTATTGTAGCAGTTCCTTGGATAATGACGTTTAGACAAATTCAATTTTGTTCTTATAAAAATTATGATACCCCAGAAGAAGAGGAAGAAGAAGGAAAGAAGCCTTCCCGTGCTATTCTTGGAGTCGCTTTTGCTACAGGTAAAACTATATATCCGTATATTTTTGGTATAAGAGAAAAGGAGGTAAATAAGATTGATTTGTCTGTGGATTCTATAACACTTAGATCAACTGTCTTATTTGCATCAAAATGTCAGACATGTGGAGATAGGCCCATCAATTGCAAGCCTCGTCCTTATAAATACGGGGATTTTGCATATTGGGAATCATCTGAGAAATATCCTGCTAATTTTGAACTTTATGATAGTAGTAGGATGAAAATAGACACAGGCAGATCTTATGATGATCCAAAAAAAACAGAAGCTTATTCTAATATTATGAATAAGTTAACAGAATATTATGGTGCTCCTTTGTCAGACAAAAATGGATTATCTTATTTCAAGGGTCATTCTTATGGAGGAGTGGATACTTCTACCATATTTTGTCAACAACCTATACGTCATTACCGGTTCCCAGACAATAAGCATATACCATTCATGAACAGTGATGAACGTGGATATGACATAGCTTCTGAAATATATCCGGTAGGTATTATGGTAGATGAGAATACCATACAAGTGTTTTTGGATTTTGCAGTGGATTCTGGTTTGATTACGCAACAACAAAGAGACACGATTGTAGGATATGAACTGTATCGTGGAGATAGGAGACTAAATAGGTCGGTTGTGGCTTCAGGATTAGCCTATGATATGCTTAGATATATAGGAGACGATGGTAATGTGAATATCTATCCTAATTACCCATATAATGACCTATCACAAGATCAATATAATTATACGTCTGGCAAAAGAGACGAGTTTATATCTCATCCTTTCGACAAAGGAGGAAACGTGTGGTATTCATTCTGTTCACCTGATATTTATTTCAACAAGCCAGAACTTCCAAATGAAGTATGTATAGACGGGTTTCAAAGAGGAATGTCTGTGGGCAGTTTCGTACCTGTAGAAGATCATCCAAAATGGACTATCTTAGGTCCTGCCGCATACACGATGGCTGCGTCGCTTGCCGCAGTTGAATCAAGTGCCACAATAGCAGCTATGATAGCAGAAGAGCTTCAGATAAGGGCGCAGTCTGGATACATAGGAGGGTCGGCCGGTCTTACCGGAGGAGGATTCCTGACTAATTTAAGTGTGGCCATGCTGTTTTCTTCAATGGTGTCAACCATCAGTCAGACTCTTGCTAAAGGCCCGATATTGTATGGTAAGTACCGTTATGATTGGCTTAATACGTTTATAAACAATGGACCAAGACGTAATCATGCATGGTATTATACTTCTGTGGGATTATATAATTCAATGATAGGCATAACAGATCAGGATAAGTATGAACGAAATTTTGCCCGTGGTTTATCTTCTGTTAAGTACATTAAGTCTGGCGTATATCCGATGATGGATGCCAGTATGTCTTCTAAATGGGGAACCGGTAGAAATGATAATGAGGGACGTTTCTTATTCGTTAATAATATAGATCGTGAATCTTCGTTATTTTTATCATTTGGTGATCCAGGTGAAAAAGGAGATGGTAAATCGAAATATTTATTGGAATATCCGAACTATGTTTACAATTACGACAGTAGCCGCATAGATGATTCGGTTATTGCTGGAAGTGATGTTGTAGCAGGAAGAACATTCGAGCAATCCAAAACAGTATCGTACATCTGTTCTCCGTATATGAGACTTATGCGATATAGGCCGGATCAATATGGACAGATAGAAGATATAAAATGGATTTCCATAGGCGGATGTGGCTTTTTCACTAATGAAAAGAAACTGATATTCGGTGGCGATACGGTGATAACCAGATTTTCATTAAAGAGAAAATTTCCTGTTTTTTATAATAGCGCTTTTGGTATTGGAGACATGATACCATTCCCATACATGGATTACAGAAATGTAGGGTATCCAAGATATTTTGTTAATTATGATACTGGAGAAGACGCTCTTGAGACAATAGATAACGAACGTTTCAATAGCTGGACATCATCTAATAAAGGAAGATACGCTTTTTATCCAAACAGGAAGAGCTTATACGAATTAAATGGTGACACATCCGGCAAGTACGTTAATGGAAGATTTTATACATGGTTCTATGGCATTCCTCAGTTCCTTGTAGAGTCTGAAATAAATTGTAATTTCAGATTAGAGGGCCCTCAGCCTCATGAACTATTCTATCCAAAAGTAGGAGATTTTGTTTGGTGGACACAAGAAAAGAACGTATCTATCCATAGGGATAATGATTACAAGATAAGTCCTATCTATTCGTCGAGGATGACACTAACACCAAATGTATTGCCGGCAACGTACGAACGACGTTTTTATGACTGTGCTTACCAACGTCCTAATGGTGTTATATGGAGTAGGGCTGATGTATCTGAAAACAGTCAAACAGATCCGTGGCTGACGTACAAGCCTATGGACTATCATGAGTTCCCAACCAACAACGGGAAGCTTATTCACATGAAGCGTATTGAATCCGATCAGATTCTTGTTAGGTTCGAGGATCAGGTTTCACTCCATAACGCCATAGACGTAATCAAGGAGCGCACCTCCCCAGGGCAGGCCGAGATGGGCACCGGCGGTCTGTTCGCGTCCCGGCCTCTGGAGTACAACACGACTGACCTTGGTTATTCTGGAACCCAGAGCACTGAAATAATTAGTTCAGAATTTGGTCACTTCTGGGTAGATACTAAAAGAGCACAGGTGTTTATGACCGATCCTAATGGACGTAATCTTAAGGAACTTAGTGTAGGTATCAGACATTGGCTTAAGCGTCATCTTCCGTTTAAGATTCTTAGATACGGAATAACTAATATCTTAACCGGTACAGAGATGACAGAAGAAGATACAGACAATAAATTTATCGGTCTTGGTCTGTCTCTTGGATGGGATAATAGGTATAAGAGAGTACTTATCACGAAAAAAGATTATATACCTGTTAAGAACCCGGCATATTATAAATATGATGGTGGAAGGTTCTTGTACAATGAAACAGAGGTGTTGTCAAACGATAAGGAAATATCCTTAAAAGACGAACAGTATTTCAAGGATGTGTCGTTCACTATCGGATATTCGTGTCTGAAGCAAGAATGGATTTCTTATTATTCGTTCTGCCCTGACTATTATATAGAACAGCAACAATATTTCCAGACAGGAATAAACTTCCCGGCATCAGATGAAGAAGGCGGCTTATGGAGTCATTTACTGACGAATAAGAGCTTCCAGACATTCTACGGAGCAACATATCCATTTATATTAGAAGTGCCGATAAAAGAGAAATATAATGGCTCTACGCTGGCTTCTGTAGAATACGAGCTTGATGCAAGGAAATACGTCGATGATGTGAATTACACTCTTGATAGGAAAGTAGGTTTAGATACGATAACTATCTACAACGACACAAACAACTCAGGTGAAATTCATCTTGTTCCAGAAGAAAAGAATAATTTAGCGCAACGCATATCGTATCCGAAGATCGTAGGCGACCATACCGAGGTTCTGGATACTGAGGTATATAGAAGACATAAGTTAAATGACTTCTTCAACAGGGTTGACGATGACCGATCTGAAACACCTATCTGGATCAAGGACGATAACGATATAAATAAGTCAGTTAATCCTGATTCTCTTAATTTCAGACGGTCATGGCTGGATAGGTTAAGAGGAAGTTGGATGCTGATGAGGATAAAGAAAGTAATTAGCAACCGAAAGATTATATTCCAGTGGTTGATTTCTGAAGATAAGATTAAGAATAGATGACATGAGAAGAAGGTTTGAGGCATATAAACAATAACCAAAATTGGTGAAATTAATGGGTAATCTAGGGGTAGATCAGAATTATACGATAGAAAAAGGATATCGTTATTTTGATTTACTTGTAGTCGGAGGTGGCGGCGGAGGTGGCACTGAAAACGGTCTTTTTGCATTCTTGGATAAGTGTGCTAAAGATAAGATCAAAGTAGATAATTTGTACGTTATTTCAGATATGCAGATAGGAGACGGTGAATCTGTTGTATGGGAGAAAAGTTCCAGTTATGGATATGGTAAATTCGCCGAACTTTTGAAAGGGTTTAAAAAAGTGAATCCAAATTGCAAAATCGTTTCTATTTCTATTCAAGGATATGGAAGTGAGATGTTTTACAGAGGATCTAATATCTTGAACATAGCTGGCTGGTCAGAATCTATCTTCGATGTTATTAACAGCAAGTTCTGTGGATATAAGAATATGATTGAAGAAATTAAGAAAATAAAAATATAATCATTGATTTTGCTTCAATAGTAAACAAGTTTTAGCTTTAAAGGTATAGCCGAAGAAGTACGTGAGTATATCTTCGGCTTTTTTGTTTATATTTGTTGAAAAACAGTTTGTTATGAAACAAGTATTATATAAAAATGATATATACCCCTATAATGTAAGGGTATTGCTTGGAGCAGATGAAGAGTATATAGTTAAGACGTTCGCCAACCTGGAAGTAGAAGATCAGAGCTGGGAGGGGTGGACTGATGATTATGGTGGCAGAACTATTTTCGTAGGAAACCGAACCAATCACAGGAAAGAAATATGTTTCTTATTTCATTTACTGTCTGACATGGATGTGAGAACCATAGGGCACGAATGTCTGCATGGTCTTTCTCTTTACTGTAAGTATCTAAACATTAACTACAGTTTTGAAGCCGGAGAAGATGAGCATGCCGCCTATCTGATGGGATGGTTAGTTGATAAGGTTTGTGATGCTTACCATAAGTTTAAGAAGGAGGAGGAAAAATGAAAGAAAAAGAATTTGATTTTGTGATATATCCACTAAAGTTGATTATCACCATAGGGTTAGATTACAAAACATTGTGTGATCGTTTTGAGAATGCAGAATTGGATCATGAAGGAGAATGGGGAGATGAAGGCGATTTAGATTCAGAAGTCTCTTTTATGAATCTTGTTCGTGATAAGGGAGATGATAGAGCTTTTAAGTTATTATGGAATTTTCAAAGTGAGAATGATATGACTATACAAAACATATGTCATGAATCATTTCATGCAGCTATGTCGGTATGCCAACATTGTAATATGTCTCTTGGTTTTAAGGTGGGAGAAGATGAACACGCAGCTTACATAGCTGGATTTGTTGGTAACTGCGCAGGTGAAATGTTTGGATTCTTAGAGGAAGAAAAAGATGGCAAAGAAGAATAAATCAGATTGGAAGCCCTCAGAAAATATCCTAAAATATTTGAAATCGTGGGAAAAGTTTGAGCCTGAATTATATGACGATAAGAAGGGAAATATAACAATCGGGTACGGATTTCATCTTCCTCATCTTCTTAAAAAATACAAGAATGGTATAACAGTAGAAGAGGCCGATAAGGAATTTGAAGGTGTAGTTAATACGTTTGTTCCGGAATTTATACGAAGAACTCCTAATTTCAAGAATCTAAACAATAATCAGCGAGATGCTTTGTTTAGTTTGTTTTACAATGCAGGAGGACCAGAGTATTCTAAAAGCCCAATGCTTTTCAAATACCTTAAAGAAGGTGATTATGATAAGGCAGTGAAAGAAATAAATCACAATGAAAACGAGAAAGGTATGGGCGGCCAGAAGAAGCGCCGTGCCTTCGAGCGCCGGGTGTTCTCTACGCCGACATACCAGCCCTGGACGGTGGATGATGACAGTAACTATGTCCTGATTGAAGACAAGCCTGTAGAGAACGAATCTATAGAAAAAGATACTAATGATTCAAAGTATGAAGACGCTCGCCATGTGGAAGCTAAATATGGTTATACAGGTTATATAGGTGGAGGATATGACGGAAATAAGGTCAGGATATCTGATTCGAATATGAAATCAGTTGGTATATCCAATAACGCTGATCCTGATAAGTGGTATGAATCCGTTAATCCGATATTAGACACTGACCCTATTAGTTTGATCGCCGATTTTATTCCTACTATGAAACGAATGTTGGATCCTAATAGGGAGCGATCGGGGGAAGATACAGCCACGGATTTTGAAGAAAAAATGTGGAAAGCTTACACGGATGGAGATATAAGTAGATTGCCGGCAAGCAAGTATCGTTTTGATGACGATGATGATGATGCTCAGTATGTAGGATTGCCTCAAGAACAAGCTATTTTGATACAATCTTTATTAGATAAAGAGTATATGAACAACATGCTTGATGAGGCATATAAGGACGCTGATGAAAAAAGTAAACGAAAAATAAGAGATTATAAGAAGGTCCTTGATAAACTAAATAAAAATATATTTGAAAATCCAGGAAAATGGATTTTAGTAAATGAAGGTGTAAGTCCATTTAGAGAAGAGGTATATGGTGACAATTTTGAAAAAGTAAAAGAAGCTTCCGGATTAGGTGCGTTGAAGAATTTCAGTGTAAGATGGGATCCGGATGCTGGTATGTTGGATGTGAAGGATGATTATGATTTTAGCCGAAAAAAGATAGCGGAAGACATCATACCGGAAAGGGATGTTCCTCTTAGAATAAGGGAACGTATCAAATACGATCCTAAGAAAGGTAGTATTCTTCGAAATAATGACAAGGCTTTACCTAAAAGGTTTGTAAGGAAATACGAAGAAGGTGGTGTTGTAAATAAACAACGTGAAGCATATGAATACTTTACTAATAAGAGAGGCATGTCTAAGATACAAGCGCTTGCCATCATAGGTAATCTCATGGCTGAATCCGGCCTTAAAGATGACATATACGGAGACAACAAAACATCATACGGAATACAGCAATGGCATAATGAACGCATGGATAAGCTATTCAAGCACGCTAAAAATAAAGGTCATTCTACACCCACATTCAAAGACCAACTTGAGTTCTTAGCTGACGAATACGAAGGAAAGACCGGATATTCTAATTTCTTATACACAAGAAAAGGAAAAGAAGGACCAGGGTATTACAATTACAGCCGGCAGGACTTTATGAACGCCGATAACCTTAAAGATGCTGTAATAGCTTGGAACCAAGGAGCAGGACGTCCTCATAAGAGTGTTATAAGAAATGATGACCGTTATAACTATGCTATGGAAGTTGCTAAAAATCTTGGTTTGGAAATTGAAGAAAATTCAGTCTCTTTGTATGGTCAAATGGGATTCGGAGATGCTGGTGAAATAGCAGCATCGGTAACACTTCCAGAGGTAGAAGTGGCAGCCGCCCTCCCAAACCCGGAAGCTCCGTCCCAGGAGAGACAGTCCGAGGAAGAGAGATTCCGTACATGGACTGAAACGTATGGTAAGGACATCATAAATCATTTACTAACGTTAGACGGGAAAAAGGATGGTGATGACAGTGATTACAATATGCTGTATAGACCGCATGAAAAAGAAAGCGAAGAGGATAAGAAAATGGCTTTGATTAATGCCGTGCTTCCCAATATACAGCTTCGCATTAAAGGCGTCACTGAAAATTAGAACAAGAGGTATTTTTTTCTTCATTAATAAATCGAAGCCGGATTTGAGACTCGTTACACGGATACCGAAGGTTGAAGAACGATATCAAGATAATCCGGCTTTTTTGTGCGATTTCGTGAAGGATGGAACTATCATCGCCTTGGTTGGACGGAACAGACCTACGCGCTTTCACTGTCCTGACGGGCATGGACGCCCGTCTCGCCTACAAACCTGCCTAATTCTCCACTGGCTACCTAATATAATTATTAACGTCACTCCATCACCTATCTCCCTTCAGTCGATAGGTTCAGTCGTTTTTAAATATTATATGTTCTTTCGCATCGTTCCCTTCGGTCACGATACTCAATCTTTTAACACAATTAGGCTAACAATACAATGACGGAAAAAGTAATTTGTCAATCCGTTCACTCACTTAACTCCCTTCGGTCGTCAAGTTCATTCACTGTAAACAATTATATGAATAAATGATAAAGTATACAAAATAATATAAATAATATAATGGATAAGATCATTGAAAATGGTCTTAATATTAAGGAAAACGAAGACTATTCATAGGCGTAGTTTTAATTCAAGATTTGTTGTCCCACCCCTGACGGTCAGGCGGTTACGTTCAGAGCCGTTTTCCCGTCTCTTATCCAAACCGTCATAAAACAAAAAACCTTGTATCCTATTTCTCTCAAACCGGATACAAGGCCGTGCATTTTCTTCTTTGAGCGTATGATGAAAAACCATATCTTTGCACTAAAACAACAAAAATAATATGGACACAAAGTTAAAAGAAATAACAGATCCTCACAAGTTACACGACAAGCTCTTTAAGAAAGAGCAGGTCTCTCCGATAGAAGTTATATACAATAGCTTCAGCAACTTAGGGTATAACGTAGTACGCCGTCCAGCCGGTCAGTGTTTAGGCAATTTGAGATATTTTAATCTGTTTTATGACAAACATACTCATCATTTCTATCAGAAAGACAGGAAGTTGAGATATTGTAGCAATTTTCTCATATCTGATTATTGGAAAGATAGAGTGCGATGTTTTATAGTTTGGAACTTTGGCTTTGGAAGATTCTTTCCATATAATGATTTTATAGAGGCTATGGTTTATGACTATCTTCGATATGGAAGAAAGTCAGTTCCTTATCTTAAAAGCGTGCAAGAGGTTGAAGAAAAGTGTGTAAGGTTCTATATCCGGTCTCAGATAGATATGCTCCGTAAGGAAGGATATGCCGCATACCGGGCTAAGTTTAAGGAAGAACGTCCTCAGTATTTCATCGGAGACAATAGGACGGTGTTTAGATGCCTTGACAGCTCTTTGAAAAGAGAAGAGAAGATTGCTGCATGCGTAGCCCACAAAAGGGCTTTGAAAGAAGGTATTATAACTTCCTTTATCAATCATCTCAAGAAACATCCTACCACCTTGTATTCTTGGTTTTCGTCAGAGGTGGACAGTGAAGGAAAGAATAGACTATGTTTATCTGACAAAGCCGTTTCGTATTTAAATAAGAGGATGGTTCGCAATGGATTAAAGGCCCTTTCGGCATCATATCTTTTTAGGTCGTTCAGAAAAATGGTGAAGACTCTGTTTGGTTCCAATGTCAGGTCGTTCTTGAATAGCTGCCTGATGTCTGTTTCAACAGAAGAGGTTTTAACCAAGTCCATGAAAAAAATAGTTTCCAAGACGGTGCTGTTTTTGTACAAGAGAGCGCTTAAAAACTATCGACGGGCATGCGGCCTTAAGTATGATCCTGATTCGGGTGGTTTGTCTGCCGTACATGATTGATTTTTAAACGTATCCCATAACGTTGGATTTTCTCGTTCGTTTCTCTTATCTTTGTGAAAAAAGATGATATGAGATTACGAATCATAAAAAATCGTCCGGTATTCGCTCCTGGTGGTAGTGTTCAGGATGTTACACAACAGGCTGATACGACATCTAATCCTTATATTGATATGGATATGTCCAATGTTCCTGGTATGAGTGAGATAAATTCGGAAATAGACATGATGGAGGCGGGATTTGACAATATTATAGGTCCTGACTATTCTACTATAAAAATGCAAGAACCTTCTATTCCGACTATGAATGTAAGTAATAACAATACGTTCGATCCTAAGTCTATGCCCAAAGGAACTATTGTTAGTGTTGATAAAGAAGAAAATCAATCAAAAGAAAAGCGATCACAGGATGGAAATCCTCTCGATCCTATGACTATCCCATATTACTCACCCGACCTAACCAGCAGAGCTCAGATGTTCGGATCCAGCCTTGGCAGGATACGAGCTGGTAATAAGGTGGGCGCTAACGTGGCTCAAGCTGCCTTATCTGGTGTTAGTTTAGGATTAGGTCTTACCCGTAATATCATGGGAGCTTCATCTGCTGCATATGCTGCCAGCAGAGACGAGCAGGCTGCAAGGGAAAAACTTGCCAAGGAGCGTCGTCAGCAATTCATCAAGTGGGAACGTGAAGGTGGTGGAGTGAATTTAGGTAACGGTCAGAAGATGGATACGTCTGATATGACCGGCGAATATATTTATCCTCTTCCTAAATCTATGGAGGATAATGCTAATGTTGAGATAGAAAAAGGAGAATATGTTTCGACTCCGAATGATGTTGGTCCTATGGAGGCAAAAGGTAACAGGCATGAAGACGGCGGCATTCCCGTTGATTTGCCAGAAGCTCATATTATTTCAGATTACCGTACTATTGATGATGATTTTGCTTCTTACGTAAGGGAAAATTATGGCATTAGAGCTACGGAAAAAGATACATATGCTACGCTTCTTGATAGGTACAAGAAAAAAATAGGATTGTCCGAAAAGTATGATGATCAGGAACGTGTTTTCAAGAGGCTGGAAAAGAATAAGGATGTTAAGGATAAAAATACTTCTGAGTTGAATAAGTCTATTCTTTCCAAGTACGTAAATGATAATCAAAAGGAAATAGACGAACTTGAGGTGCAATTCAGGTCTTTTGCTGATATTGTCTATAACAAACAAGAGGAATCCAAGCGCCAAGAAAAGATAGATGCTTTCTTTAGAGATGGCGGAAAGGTTGATTTAAATGCCGTAAGAAAGCAGGCTAAGGCTCTTAACGTATCTGAATCTGATGCTAAAAATTGGATATACGATGAGTATGTAAAGAGAGTTAGGAAAATGGCTGAAGGCGGCCCTACCAAAGAGCAAATAGAGTGGGGTAAGAAAGTACAGCAGCTTTTAATGAAGCAGTTTGGACGTGCTCTTAATATGTCTATAGTAGATGTTGCAGACAGAGAGCAGATCCTTAATCCTGATTCTGGTGTAAATTCTAATCAAAATCTGCAACACAGAAGCAGTTCCGGTTATGGTAGGGTAAACAACAAAGCTATTTCTAATTTGCTTGATATTAACCGTTGGGCTAATAAATACAATACGGATGGAGATTTTAATACAGAAGGATTCCAGACTGGATACAATAGCCAACTAAACAACCTATGGGCTTTGGCAGAATCAGGTGCTATAGCCAATGCCGAAAAAGCCAAGAAATTTAGAGACGAATACGGATTTTGGGGAGAAGATGCTGGTAAGTACGACCAAGGAAGTAAATCGGCATATAACTCATTTGCCGTAGATGACAAATTTGGGCAAACTACGGCAACCAGATCATTTTATGGATTGGATGTAGTTACTCCTGAACAAAAGAGATTGTTGAACGAAAAAGGGATAAAGAATTATGTTGACTTATTTGGTGATAAATCTGATGCAGCTAAGAAGATTCTGGGTGCCGATTATAATAAGTTTGCTGCTTTAAAAGATAGCGGTTTGATGTCAGAAACAGACTTTGTTTTAGAAGCCGTAAATCCGGCATCAAAACCTATAGAAGCTGAACCTGTAGGAACCGGCGCTAAATCTCCCAACCCAGGTTCTCCAGGCAGGATAGAAGTGAAGAAAGAAAATCCTGTTATTAATACTACTGTAGAAACGGAAGCTGAGGAAGAAGATGATACAAAAGGAAGAAAAGGTGTCAATCCTGCTTTATCAGGTCCTATATTCCCTGAGATGTTGAGGATGCTTGATACCGGATTAGAGATAGAGGGATTGGAAAGGCATCAGGCTCCGAGAATAGATCCTGTTCTGCAATCTGCTGATCAGTATATCAACGAGCTCAACCGCGCGACATCGGCTCAGTTGGACGCAGTAGGTGACGTGCCCGACTCCCAGCGCTCCGCTATTCTGGCTAATATGAACGCCATAGCCGGAAGCAATATAGCCAAGTACATTAACGAAGTAAATTTCAATAACGCAAGGCAAATAAACGAAGCTGATAGATTCAATGAAATGGCTTATGTTCAGACAGACGATAAGAACATAGCGGAAAGGCAACGTTATGAATCTGGGTTATTGAAGGCTATGGCTATAAGGGATGAAAATCTTGCTCGTTATTATGATAGCATAAACAGCGAAATACAGAATAAGTTCAATGTTCGTACATCGTTGAATACCATAGCTTCCATAGCTCCGAATATGAGAATGCTTCCAAGTGGCCAAATTATTTACGTTCAAGGTAATCAGGATGTGATGAATATGGGTGATTATTCTACACCTTACTTGAGAAGTTTAAATGAAGAAGATGATGAAACTAAAAGAAGAAGGAGGACCAAATAGTGGCTTCACAGTATAGTATTTTAAGGCAATATGCCCCGTATGTTAGTCCTTACAACATAGATCTTGTTAAGGACGTCATGATGTACAAACAGCAGAAGGTTGATGCTGCTCGTGAAAAGATCTATACCCAGGTAGATTATCTTATGGGTCAAGAGATAGATAAGCCTGAAGCCCGCGCTTATATGGAAGATAAGATGTCAGGTGTGATTGCTAACATCAATCAAAAATTCAAAGGCGTAGATCTTTCTTCTGATGGTGTTACGAGAGCCATACAAGGAGAGATAAGTTCGGTGTTAGATGATACGGTCATTAACGCGATTGCCGGCACAAAAGAAGGCAAGAGGGTTATGAAGGAAATAGAATCTATAAAACAGAATCATCCTGAACTTTATTCTCCTATTAATGAATGGCATGCTTTGGACCCTTATTACAAATGGAGGTCAGATGGTAAAGCAGGATCAAGGTTGGGAGGTCTTCATTATTCTCCTTATGTCGATTATACTAAGGAGATAAATAAGCTGGTCAGTGATTTTAGGAAAAACAACGAAGGCAAGAAGATTCAGACAACAGAATATGATGTTAAAGGTAATCCTACTGGTGGAATCATAGAAGTCAACGTAGATGAGCTTACTGATTCCCAGATAAGGAATTTTGTGTCTGCTAACTTATCTGAAAACATGAGGAATCAGATGAGAATAGAAGCATCATACATGGCAGCTACCAATCCGGTGTTCAGTAATCCGGATTTGGTTAGTCGATACATTGGATCTTATGTCGAAAGATACGATAGGCACATAGGAGCATTGGAAGCAAAAAAGAAATCAGTAGGGGATAATAAGGATATTATTGATCGTATTGACAGTCAGATACAGGAAGCTAAAAATCAGAAAGCAGAAGCCAAGAGGGAGGCAGATATGATAATAGCTTCATCAGATCCGGTAGCGGCTGCTAATTTTGTTGTTACCAATAATCTTTTCGATAAGATGACTGATGCATGGAGATACGACAATACAAGTTTTGAAAGGAAGAAAGATGATCTTTATTTTGCAAGGTTGGCAGAGGATAGGGCTCAGCAAAAGTTTTTGACTGATAATGCTAAGTCTATGGTTGAAATATCGTTGGCAAAAGAGCAACTTGCACAGGCTAAGATTGAAACCGAATACATGCGTACTTACGGCTCCAAGATGGGAACTGAAAGCTCATCCGCAGGCACAACAGGCGCAGGCGGTATAAGGGTTCCTATGGCTCCTATGGACGGGCCTACGGCTATTGACTCTGGAACAGGTAAGATAGGATCTGTTAATTTGGCTAATATCCCTTATGAACAACTCACATCTTCTTCCACAGAGCGTAGAGCAAATTTATTGAAATTATATAATTCATTATCTCCTACAGACAGAAGCAATATCGTTGCAGCATCATGCGAAGAAGAAAAAACTGACCCAGGATTGTATGCTAATATGACTCCTGAAGAACGGATATATTCTTATTTAAAAAATAATGGAGGTCAGAAAAACGGATATTTCGGACAAGGAAATAACAGATTGTCTGAAGCTTATGATGCTTTACTTCTTTCTGATTCTAAGGCAAATGGAGCTGCAAAGGCTATAAATAACATAACTGATTATCAAATAGATAATATAGTTACTAAAAAAAATAAGGATATTATCAGGAAAGTTCGTAATGCTAAGTTTATGAAAGGAAATTCTTTTATGAATCTTACCAATACAGATGATAAGGCTGGAGCCTTCCTGCTCGCCACAGCCATAACAACTGGTGTATCTGATGCCGTAGGGTTCAGAGAATACATGATGGATCCTTCAAGAGGAATAGATATTCTTGGTGCTATATCTCCGTCATTAGGAGCTGAGGTGAGTGCCGGCAAGTTGGGGAAAAACATATCTGATGCTATTACAAGCGAGAATAATGGTTCTTCTACTGGTACATTGGCTCTTATTAATGGAATGAAGAAACTCAATGGCGATCCTGATTTTAATATATCTGATTATATGACCATAGATAAGGATGGTGATATAGATTTAAAAGATTATCAGGAAGGTGAACCATTGACTATTACCCAGCTAAGATATGCTGAGAAAAACAGTAGGGTGTCTGATATGATAGCAAGTCAGATGCAGGATGAGATAAAAATGTCTGTATCTCCCGATCAGATTTCTGATAAGTTATCTCAGTATCATTACCTTGATTCTTACAAAAGATACAATTGGAATGCCGATTCGCCGGAAAAGTCTTTGCAGAAGGCTCAGTTTAGAAGATTGTCTGGTTACATGGCAGGAAAGGTAAATAATCTGGATCCTACTGCTATTAATGCCATTAATATGGATGCCGAGATAGATAATGGCACCGTTAGAAGATTCTTGACTGCTCAAGTAGGTTCCGGTAAAAATTCTTATGTTACAGAAAGGGTTGAGATTACGAATGACGAGCTTCTTAAGGCGGGTATAGATCCTTCGGTCGAGGAGCGCAATTATCCGGTAGATGGCTACAAATCAAGTTTTGAAACCTGTGATTTTGTAGATACCGGAAAGAAGGAAGGTTATTCTTATGATAAGTATCTTATACGTAATGGCCTTCCTCGTTTGGCTTCTAAGGCTGATGTTAAGAATGATCTTTATGATATAGTAAAGGTTCATGGTTCTTACCTTAAGCCAGAAGAAATGAATGTTGTTAAAGCCCTTGTTGATAATTTTATTGACATGTCTGATAATATATCAGTTCAGTTGGAGGGAATGGACGATAGGGGTTCAAGAGAGGTAGCGGTCAATTTCTATGACAAAAGGACTAAAAATTCTAAAAATCCTGCATTGTTGTTCTCGGATTTTGTTCCTTTGGATCCAGGTAATGATGAGTATGCGGATTACTGGAATAGCATTCACCAGAAGTGTCCTCAGTACTTCTTTGTAAAATACGTGAAGGAGGCTGTTCAAGAACGTCTTGATCAGATGAGGGATCCGTATATGAGAGGAATAAATATCACGCCCAACATGAATGACAAGTTTAGTAAGTTGAACGATTTTTTGCAGAAAATTTATGGCTGACAATAATATAGATAGATATAATCCTGCTGCTAAAACCACTTACGAAGATGTGGCAAGGCAAAGAAAATTAGCCGAAGAAGAGAATTATACTCCGGCTACACTACCAGAGACGACAACGCCTCTGGTTCCTAATTATATGCCTGGTGAAGGTGTGTATGCCCAACCTAAATTTCCGGATTACGCATCAAGGATAGCTGCTGCCGAATACGAAGAACCGTATATAGCCAAGGAGATAAGCAACAGCTACTCGGAGGCACTGGCTCGTAACAGCTACAGGGGGGCTACACCTGCCCCGCCGCCTCTTAATCCCTATGGACCAAAGGTAAGTATCCGTGAAAGTCATCAGATGGGTAATGATGGGGTATGGCGTACAAAATATCCCAACTATATTCCGGGTATAAACAATGAGGATTATTATGCCAGGAGACAGAGCGGATGGAGTAAGTTTTGGAATGGTGTAGGCAAATTCGCTTTAAAGTCTGCATTGTACGGTGCACAAGGAGTTGTGTTATTGCCTGACAAACTTATCAATATGGCATCTGAGGGAAGTTATAAAGCTGCGTTAAACACTAACATGGATAAGTTTGTAGGTGATCTTGACCAGCAAATAGACATGCTTCTTCCTCATTATTACAAGAAAGAGGTAGAAGATTATAATTTTGGTCAGAAGCTTTTTAAGGATACCGGTAATTTCTTATGGAATGATGTCCTTGGTAATGGTATGTCTTTTACCGTAGGAGCCATGATATCAGCGTACATGACCGGAGGACTTGGAGTTGGATCATTGGGCAATATAGGTGCTAAATTAGGTGGAAGAATCGGAGCTAAGTTAGCAGCAAGGCAAGCTGCAAATAGGGGTATAGGAAGCCTTAAAAGCGTGTTTAATGACTATGTAAGAAAAGGAGTTGCTACCGGAAGAAATGTAGGGGAGGCGGCTAAAACCATGACGTTGTTGGCTACCAGTGCCGGATTCGAGTCATCGGTTGAAGCAAATTCTTTTATGAAGCAATCTGAGTCTGATTTCAAGGATTATTATCGTAAGATTTATGGTCGTGATCCCAATGCAGAGGAAATGGCTGTTTTTCGTAATTCTAATGCTGATGTAGGTAGTGCTATATTTGCCGCCAATATGGGTATAGTAGGATTATCTAACTGGCTTCTTCTTGGTAAGTATATAGGGTTAGGAGGCAAGGCTATACCAGGGTTGGAAAAGAAGCTCAACAAGCATTTATTTGGATTAGGGACGGAAGTTGCGAAGCCGGGAGAGATGGCTATTAAAATAACCAATCCCAATATAGGACAAAAGATAGCAGGCAATGTTTTCAATATCATGAAAAGGCCGGTGTCCGAAGGCTTATGGGAAGAAGGATCTCAAGGTGCTGTTCAGAATACGGCTGAGGAATATGTTAAGTCAAGATATGATAATGTAGCCATGAACGGAGCCGTTGATGTTCTTGATGCTATTTCTGAAGGATTTAAAAAGCAATATACGTCTAAAGAAGGATGGACTGAAATAGGAATCGGTGCTATTATCGGTTCTTTGTTTGGTATGAGGGAAGGCTTCTTTGGGGTTAAAGAGTATAGCAATAGTCAGATCTTGCTGGAAAGGCAAGTGAATGAATACAACAAAGCATCTTCTAATCTTAACACGGCGGCTTTGAATACGTTGAAAAAATCAATGAGTTTAGGGCCTCAAGTTCGTTCCGATGCCCAGTCTATGACTGGCAAGGAGCTTGATGATGCTATGTTTGAAAAGATGTCTATTGACAACCAAATGGGAACCTTAGAGGATTCGGCTGAAAATTTTAGGCAGATGATTGATATGATGCCTATTTCGGAAATAGCCGAAGCTAATGGAATGTCTTTGGAAGAGGCAAAGAAATACAAGGATTCTATTATTGATAATTATAACAATCGTCTTTCGGATTTCAGATCTGCCCAGAGTTTTGCCGAAGATCTTATAGGTGATGATTCTAAGATTGAGTTTAGGAAATACGTGGCTCGTAATGCCTTCCTTGGTCTTCAATCAGAATCAAGAATGAAAGACATAGCTTCTGTCATAGAAACGCTTTCGGGGCAGCCTCGCGTGGCGGATGCTCTAAGTACGTTCTCCCGGCTGTCGGACAGGGCAAGGGAGCGGGCGATGGCTATCCGTGGCATACGGTCAAGAATAGAAGAACTTGAATCCGAAATAGAAGATCTTGCTACCCGCCCTCGCAACGTAGAAGGGAAAGATCCACAAGCTGAATCCATACAACGAAAAACCAAAGAATTGGAAAGCCTTAGAACCAATTACAATAATTCGTTGTCTGAGTTATCAACGTTAATAGGAAAAGAGTTTTCGATAGAAGAGCTGGTAAGTAAAACCGAATCTGTTTTATCATCTCCTCTTTCTCCCATAAGTTCACAAGATGTGATAGAAGCCTATGATACGCTTGTGGCTTTTGATGATTATTTTAATGTAAAATCAAGACAGGAAAAGAAGTTTACAGCCAAAGACAAAGCCATGAGATCCTTGGTAAATGAATACCGAAGAAGTTTGATGGACTATAGGAATATGAATAACTTCTTGTCTAAGATGCTTGATAAAAGATTCTTAGCTGAGGAAAACAGGGGGTTTTCAAAAGCGCTGTCTTCTCTATGGTCTACTCCTTATAAAGGGGATGACAAGGTTCCTGATTTTGCAGAGTCTAATAAAGTTGGTGAATATGACACTGATGAGGTAGTAGATCAAGCTGTGTCAGAAGGTAAGATTTCGGAAGACGAAGCTTGGACTATCAAGGCTTTTATGCATGCTCTTGATAAAGTAAGGGAAGATAGGATGAAGGAAGCAGAAGATGATATAAAAGAGTCACCGCTTACGGAGTCTGTATCGGATGAAGATTATGAGGCTGCTATGGATAATCCTATTATGGTTCCGGCCGTAAGGCAGTCTATAATTGATAAACTATATACAGGTAATGCCGATCTTCTTACTGAGAGAGAAAAAGATGTGTATGATAAATACGAACAAGATTTTGATGATTATGTATCGTCTTTGGGTGACAGTCCCGTTAATCTCATAAAATCATTATCTGAAAAGGCTGATAGGCTTACAAGTCCGAGATCTGTGTATGAGGATAATAAAGCTATTATTGATATGGCTAAATCCAATTTGGAACCAGATCAAAGGAAGGAACTTGATGATGCTATTTCTTCGTATGTTGATATAATGAACAGACGGGACAAAGGGGAGAAAGTTGACGAAGATAAGCTTGCCGATTCGGTATTTACCATAGAAGATCTTGGCCAGGTTGGAAACATCACGGATCTCCTTCCTTATATCGAACAAAACAGGATTATTGATAAAGGTCGTATTTCCGAATCTACGTTAAGTAATTTTGGGGAGGATGATGCTAATATAGATTCTCTTGTAAATGAATTAGACGAATCTGATAATACGCCGGGAGCCAATATAGATAGCGCCCAGAATCCAGAGACGTTGATGGTAAGAAGAATCTCCAATGACGGCAATGAAAGGTATGAAATTGCAGGTCTTAGAGCCGATAAATTTATATCTTCTATAAAATCATTGGTTCCTATTCAAATAAGCTCTGAAACGAACGCTAATGGCACTAAAAGGTATTCTCTTAATATAGGTGGAGAAACGGCTACTATAATTGAACTGCCTTATCATGCGAGATGGTCTATAGACAAAGAATCGGCTCGTGTTCTTAACCGTTACACAGACGTGTCTATTCAGGACGTGGGTAATTCCTATTCTTTGGTTTATAAGCGTCTTGATTCAGATGAGTTGGTTCCGTACAGAACAGGTGTTGGATTCGGAGAGAATGAGGTAGATAAAATAGATCAGGAAGCATTATCTTCTTTGAAAAAAGGAGATAAGGTTAATCTCGAAATAGATGTAAATGATACCTATAATCAGTCTCTTTTTGCCGAATACAATGATGCTGTTCAGTCCGGCGATAAAAAAAGAATAGAATCTGCTGAGAATAAACTGGTGTCCAATATGGTTATCAAGGTCATGAGTGGGAACCGATTCGTTTCTGTTGTAAAAGCTGATACAGGAGGCATAGATGGTATAAGTAAAATAAGAAGAACGGCTTTCAACAAGTGGAAGAAGGATGCCGGCCGGTCGGCTACCATCGGCGTCGGCACGCATGTTGTTGCCCAGACCCTTCCCGGAAGACCGGTGTTTAACATGAAGGTGAACGGTCAAGGATATGGCCAGGTAGAAAATCTCCCCATTACCGAAAAAGGTGCTGAAAAAATATCTGATGTAGGATATGTATTAAATGGCAAAGTCGTGCTTAAGAACGGCTCTAAATACACAGGCTTCCCATTTGCTTATTCTATATTAAATGACAAGGGGAATAATTACAAAAATGTAAGAGTTCCGGTAGTTGTTATCAAGGGTAAAAACGGTCTTAATTATCTTTTCCCGGTTAGTCTACGTTCTGTAGAATCAGAGGAAGGAAAGAAATGGATTTCTTTTATAGATATGCTGCTTGAATCCAGTGGCTCTGAATTGTTACAGATGGGTCAAGATGATATACAAGATCTTAATGCGTATCTAACCAAGTTAGGTCTTGATCCGGCTTCGTATCAAGTATCGTACTTGAATCCTATTTCAGGGCTTAGAAAAGCTCGTGAGGCTATAGAAAAATTATCTACGGTTCCTGATGTTGTTAAGTGGGTAGAAGATGAAAGCAGGAATGTGAAAGACATTGTGACGTCTGAAGTAGAATCTGGAATAGATTTCGAAGGTGAGATGTTTGTTGCTCCTAAGATCAGGATTCAGTTTGGTAAATCATCTTCCAGACCTAAATCACTTATAGAGGATGATCTTCCTTTCTCTGATGAGGGTAAGACCGTTACTTCTAAAGAAGACGTGGATGTTTATGAAGAGGAAATGCCAGAGGAAGGGGCTGTCCGGGAGACTCAGCCGGCGCCATTAGCTCAGCCGACTCCTGCGGCACAAGCTGCGCGGTCTTTACCTGGCAAGAAGCGTACCTCCAGGAAAAACTTCTCTCTTATGTTAAACGAAATAGAATCTCATATAGAAAAAGAAGGATTGCCGTCTTATGCTAATATTTTTGATTTTATAGCAAGGAAGATTGTAGGAGGTGATTTGAGGTTTCTTCGTGAGAGAGGTAATCCTAAAAGCCTTAAGGAAGAAATGGGATTAGAACCTAAAGGAACAGTAGGTGATAAAATATCCACTCCTTCCAGTAAAGGTGGTAAGACCTTAGAAGAATACGTTTCTTGGCTTCGTTCTCAAACAGATCAGGTGGTGGTTGATTATGTTGGGCCAAGATCTGACGAACAAATTATATCAGAGTTGAAAAACTTTTTGAAATATATTAATTTTGTTCCAAGCAAGGCTTTGAATTATTCTCTTAGAGTTAATGGCATGGATACCCTAAAAGAATATGGCACAAAAGAGGAAGTAGAAAAAATGGAATCTGATATCAATAGTTTGGTTTCTAAAGTTTTGCCTACGGTGGATAATAAAACTGTAGAAGATGTTTCTACTGCAATAAAATCAAACAACTTGCCTGCCATATGGGAGCCCGTGGAAAGCCTTGATATGACAAACGAGGAAAAAATAGAGTTTTTGAATAACGTAGCAGATTTCCTTAGCGGCATACCAGAGTATGATGCTGTCGTGGAGTCTATAGAGTCAGAATCAGATAATATTTTAAATGATGGAAAAGAAGGAAGTGCAGAAGGCGGTGCAGTACGCACTGAGGAAGATGGCGATAAAAAGGGAGATGGAGAAGGCAAAGGACAATCCAGAACAAATGTCGAAGTTGAAAGAAATGTCGAATTACCTGGATCTGAAGAAGGAAGAGTAGATAACTATAGGAAGAACGGAGATAAGTTCTCTGACATTGCTGAAGTTACTTTATGGCTACTTAGAAGGGCTGCCGGCATAACCTCTATCCCGGAAGGAGAAGAGGTTTATGTAGAGGGAGATGAGGTTAATAGTATTATGACCGATATGGAATCAAGGTATGGTATAGACACCATCAATCACTCGCATACGACTAAGGCTATAAGGGACCTTAACGGCGTATCAGGTTATAAAGTAGAATACGGCTTAACCTTTTTGACATACGATCCTTTTATTAGAATATCCAATCTAAGGAAAGGATCTAAGGCTGCGAAAGACGAACCTCGTATATCCGAAGAACCGCTTACTCACATATCAAGGGTGACAACCCCTTATTTCCTGTACGGCGGCGATGAAGCATATACATCTGTTCCGGCTAAGGTAGAACCTATACCGGAGAAGATAATGGGTCGTAATGGCATTAAATTTGGTATGAGTGTAGTCGAGTTAACCAAATTAGGGTACAAAAAAGCTGGTGGAAACTGGATATATAAATTCTATATGAACTCAGGTGTGTATGATTTGTATAATATCAGTACCGGTGAAGCGTTTAGGGCAAAACCGGATCTTGGAGTTAAGATAAGTTCCAGCGCATTCATCCGTTCTTTATCTCAATCTGGTAGGAAAATACAAAATATGATTAGTAATATGAGCCAGGAAGAGATAGATAGGAATAAGAATCTTGTAGAAGGTTCTGATAATTCGGATTCGATAAATGAGTTAAATAAGGAGTGTTGAGTATGAGAAGGAGATACGAAGATGTTTCAAGTTTTGTTCAGTATCAGTTGAAGACCAATCAGCAGGGGAATATAGAGGTTTATGTTGATGACAGGTTTGTTGGAAACGTAAGTGAAGGAGTCTGTAATTGGAAGGATATTGAATACAAGAGTAAGGTTACTATATCTTTGAAAGGAGTCGAGGATAAGGCTAAAACTTCAAGTAAAAGAGTCGGTCCTTATTGTCACATTTATAGCATATTTGGAGGAAATGAATCTTATCATGCAGGTCCGGATAGTAATATAAAAAAGAGTCCGGTTACCACCTTTATGATGTATTGTTATAAAAATGGGGATATTACAACTACCACTACTTATACTAAAAATTTATCTGGAACTCTTCAGATAGGTAAAACACAATTGACTATCAATTACAAACAAAGTAAAAGTCAGTCTTTCTCCGGTGGTTCTGGAGATTATGTAACATCCGTATCTGATTTCCCTTTTGTTACTGGTCCAGGAAATGATAGCGTTGAGTTCGAAGGAGAGGGAAGATTGATAGTTGAGACAGAGGCTTCGCATTATGAAATAGAAGTCTCATAATTTCTATTTTTATACTATCTTTGTCTAAAATATTTATCACTATGGGTGTCAAATGTCAGATAGAAAAAAAGGAAAATGAAATAAAACGGGTTAAGGCTCCTAACGGGGAGCCTTCCGTTCTTTACGAAAGTGCTTTAAAAGTATTAGGAAACAGCGAGCGGGCTCTTCAGGTATGGGCTAAGGCTTACACTCCTGGTTTTTTGTCGTATTACGGTCATTGGAATAACCCGGCTCCAGGGGAGATGTTTAACACCGATCCCAATGGCGAACCTCTTTTAGAAGATGTGCTGTCGTATATGAAGCGTCAGACTTATTTTGCTGATCCTTTAACGGCTCAGGATGTTAAGGATGTAAGGGATTTCCTTTTGTCTACTCATTATTTTTTCAATGCGTCTTCATTGTCTAATGCTATTCTCTTCGATTTTTATGTAGATGGCAGTTTGATACTGAATGAGCAGAAATTAAGGAGATCCGGTTTGTATGATGAAACAGAAATAAGTCGTATTTTATCCGATCCTTCTGTTTTAAACGAGGTTTCGACTTCCATGAGAAAGTTAATAGATTCTTCTATTAACGAACATGATAGGGAAAAAGATAATTATTTTATGTCTATTGACTATCAGTATGGTCCTATTGTTTACAAGGAGGGAGTGTTTAACCAATTTGGTAAAAAAGTACCATATAATCCTTCTGAGCTTTATTATGCTATGCGTAAAACAGTAGCCGGCATAAAAAACTTTTCTGAATTTTCATCTGCTTTTGAATCGTTGAGAAATTCATATCCTGAACTGGTTGAGAAATTCGTTTCTGATAAAGAATTTGCCGAATCTATGTTTGATGAGTTCTCATCTACGAATAAGATTCCGGTAATAAACATAGAAGGGGATGATGTGGTGGAAGGCAAGAGAAGATCTTTGTCTAAGCTACAAGATCTTTCTTATTACAATTCCGGCAAAATAGAGTTCCTAAGAGCTCGTATATCAGCTTATTTACATAGGGCTAATGCCGACACCGAATCCGATTTAAGAAGCATGATATGGGATATAGAAGAGGCTTGTACGTGGTTTGGCATAGATATAATAGGGACATCGGAAACTTATGATGGCACAGAAGAATCTTTGAATAAGATAGATAATTTGATGCTGGATCTTGATATTTATGTGGCCAGGCATAATGATGTAAATTATGCTCCAACGCTGGCATCTTCTATAGATGATGTTCTTGGTGATAGTACAGACTATTATTTTGGATTATCGCCGGAGTATACGGATAATTTGAATATCGTTTATTCTGAATCCGATATAGACCCAGTAGAGGCATTTGAGAAACATTCATTGCTTAAGGTAGGAGATAATCTATATCAAAGGATCAGCAAAGATGATCTTAACGAGATGTATCAAATATCAACAGTATTAGCCAAGCACAACCTAACTCATTTTTCTACTAAAATATATCCTGAATCTTGTTTTAAGAACGGCGTTTTGGATAAAGAGAAAGTACGGAACGTAGATAATAATACGCTCATGGCTTCCATTAAAAAATACGTCAGATCGTTCATGGATTCTCAGAACACAGAGGACATGATAATGACCAGGATGGCGTTTGGGCACCCTGCGGTACTTGACGTTCCTTACGTGGATGTGGATCGGGAGTATAGTCGATACATGAACAAAAAACAAGATAGCGAAAACCCATTATCCTTATTCGATTTATACCAATCTTACCTTGACAACAAACTCCATAAAACAAAATTATATGATAATGCCTATAAGTATCTTGACTTCAAACCTGGTCCATCTTTGGGTCTTATTTCTGATGATCCTGATATTTTGAAATCAATAGAATTATCTTTATCTGGAAAAGACAGGTTGATGTTGTTTGATTATAGCATGACCAGTACCGACCCTTCTTTATCAGAATTGTTTTATTTGGAGAGGTATGACCCTTCGTATGCTGGGAATGATTTTGAACACTATTTTTACACCAGGCACCCGTATTTGTTAAAAGAAAAATCGGGTTCTAATATCGTAGAGCAAGATGGTGTTATAACAGCAGAAGGTATTTATGATAATTTTATAAGAGTAGGTAATAAGATATGGTCTAAAGTAAGCGAGAGTAGTTCCGGCTCTATCTACCAAAATCTGACAGGAACCGAATCGGAGGTGAAATACGATTCTACTCAGAAGGCTAAGACGGTAGAAACTGATTACGCTCCATACCAAAACAGATCTGGCTTGACGCAAGACATGACCGTAAGCAAGTCTGAATTGGATGATCTTAACAAATTGGAATGCAGGTAATTTTTGTATACATATATATAGTTTTTTCATAGTTATAATTTGGGAAGTGAGGCTTGTGAAAGTCTCACTTTTCTTATATATGCACGTATATCAATGACATATAAGAAAAGTTAGATTTTCATTGTTTATGGATTATTTTTGTTAAGTTTGCAATATTAGTTTCAGGAAGGGATTATGGGAATAAGGAAAAAGTAAGAACCGAACGTAACTAATAACAGTAGGAAATGAGAATCAGTACCATCAAACGTAATAACAGCATTCATCTTATGTATAAAAACATTATGAATGATTTAGGTCAATTAAGAACTGTAGTTTCAGAATCCTATATTTATAATCTGATACAAAATCAAACCGGATTAAGTATCAGAACTATATCCCATGTCTTGAATCACACAAAAGAACAGGATACAGATTCTTTGTGAAAAGCATACATTTTCATACATTTGTGTGTTCTTTAGTTTTTAGATTTAAGTTTTTCATGGTATTAGTTTAGATTAGTGTAGATCAGGGTTCGCAGTGATGCAGGCCCTGGTTTGATTTAAAAAGTATTAAAATATTTGCTATTTAAAATCCTGTTCCTGTCTTTGCTCCAGAAACAATGAACAACGAGATCCCACCTCTGGTTGTTTGATGTTGAAAGATATTTTTGGCTCATTAGGGTTTGTCATAGTGGGATCTGACATTCTCTTTTGGGCCTATTTTTTTATCATGGATAAAGTTTCTGTTTTTGAAAGTTCGGATTTTGGAGAGCTTAGAATTATTGTAGATCCAAAAGGAGATGTTTGGTTTGTGGCGTCAGATGTGGCTAAATCTCTTGGATATATAAATGCTAAAGATGCGGTAAAAAGACATGTAGATGATGATGATTCTATGCTTTTGCAAGTATCTGATAATCAATGGGGCGTAAAACGATCTATATTGAAAACCAGATATATAGATAGTATAAGAATAATTAATGAATCTGGTTTATATTCTCTTATATTATCTTCAAAATTAGAGTCTGCTAAGAGATTTAAGAAATGGGTAACATCTGAGGTTCTTCCTTCTATTCGTAAAACAGGAGAATACAAAACAAGTTCAGGCGGCAAGGGAATTTTGGTTCCTGACTTTTCTAATCCAGCAGATGCGGCAAGGGCATGGGCTGATCAGTATGAAGCTGCTCAGAGAGCTATAGCTGAAAAGTCGCAGGCAGAGGCAGAGAAGCAACAAGCCTTGAAAACAATAGAAGAGCATAAACCTGATGTGGAATTTGCCGAGTCTTTTAGGAAAGTAGACCATAATAATATGTGGTTGATTCGTGATATTGCTAAAAAGTTAGAACAGAATGGTGTTATTATCGCCGAAAAGAATCTTCGATCATTTCTTGAAGAAGCTAAGTTTATGTTTAGAAACGGTCTTGGAAAATGGGAACTATATAGCAATGTTGTAGCTAAAGGATATGGAGTATATAGGTCTTATTTTGTTGATAAATATTCTGGTGAAAGAGTTAATCAACAAACTATCTACATGACAGGATCTGGATACGAAGTGACCCTCAATGGCATAAAAGGAAAACTCAAAAATGTATTTTTAAAATATGGTAAATTTGCTTGAGTTTGTTTACAGGTAGTGTTTTAAAAGAACAAAAAAAACACTACCTATTTTTTTGTTTCTGTCTTTTCTGAAAATACTTCTCTTCTATAGGAAATAAATACACCCATATTCCACCTTACAATCATGATCTTTGTTACGTGCTTCATGCACGTATGTTTAACAATTAAATACTATAAAATTATGGGTGGTGATAAAATCGTCCTTTTAGATGGAGCCGGGGCTAACGGCGGTGGTGCAGCAGCTACCAACGGTCTTCTTTCAATGATTCCCGGCATGTTTGCTAATTTGATAGGTGGTAATAAAATGGATCCTAATCTGGTGGCGGCTTTGATGAACGGTCGTAACAACCAGGACGGTTTCGGCGGGGCTAACGGTTGGTGGCTCTGGATAATTGTTTTGTTCTGGCTGTGGGGTGGACGCGGCTTCGGTAACGGTTTTGGAAATGGCGGTGATTGTTGTGCCAATGGTTTGCCGGCTCAGTTGAATAACGATTACGGTCGTGAACTTTTGATGCAGGCAATTCAAGGTAATCGTAGCGCCATAGATCAGATTGCTTCTGCTTTGAACTGTTCTACTACTCAACTTCAGAACGCTATCTGCAACGTACAGGGTGCTATTGATAAAGTAGCTGGTCAGGTAGGTATGACTTCTCAGGCTGTTATCAACGCAGTTCAACAACAAGGTTGTGAAATAGGAAATCAAATCAGCTCTTGCTGCTGCAATCTGAGTTCGTTAATCAATCAAAGCACTTGCCAGACTCAGGGAATGATTACTCAGCAAGGTTTTGATAACCAGCTTCGCACGTTGGAACAAACCAATATCTTGCAGAATGGTCTCAACCGATTACCTCGGCGAAAAAATAAACTGGAAGGATCTGACCTGAGATCCAGATCCAGGTCCTTCCGGTGGTGCGGGAGCCATAGTAAAAAATATGATTCCCGCATTCCCGTTTTTCCCGTTTGGAAAAAAAAGGAATAAAAATATTATACCGGTCGGCGGGCAATAGAATACCCGTGGCCGGTTTGTTTCACATAACTTTTTTTTGGATATGAATATAGCACACGAATCTAAATCGAATAAAACCCCATTGTATTTAATAGGAGAGTTGATTGGCGTACCGAATACGGTTATGGACTCAGCATTGCATGAACTGAAAGATAGAATAGACAAAGACCCTAAATATAAAGATGTTAAAAATTGGCTCGAATCTTTACCCAAGATCTGAACCTATTTTTTTCAATACCAGGCCCGATGCGATTTTAACGTATCGGGTTTTTATTTTAATTCATATTGTTTTATTTTAAATCTAATTAATTCATGAATGTCGTACTTTTGTTGAAAAAGTATTCTATATGGAAAATAAGGAAGATTACGTTGGTTACGAAGATCAAGAACTGTGTAACCTGTATTACAAAGAGGCTGAAGCCATGAGGCAAAAGCAGGACTGGTCTCGGCTTAGGGCTGTCCCTGCTCCGGCCAAGGGAACGCCATCGCCCGGCTGGGGTCAGCTTGGACGTGGAAATGATGTCCGTGTTAAGTACGTTAGCATCAATTCAGGATTAGGAGGGGACAGATTATGACTGTAGAAGAATTGGCTAATAAAAGATACAGTGGCGAATTTGTTTTCATGCTTGGTCATTTGGAAGGTATAACAAGATTCGTTTTTGAATGTTTTGATCCCAGACCTGATCACGAAGGTAAAAATACTTATATGGTTTCCTATTTTGATAAGGGACTTCGTAGAAGAGATGTGGTAGATGTGCCATGTTATATGAACGTTTTAGCAAAATAAATTAAAATATTGTAAATATCGTGGTTAGAATCGCATATTTCGGAACCGATGGCTGCCCTGGTCATTACGCTATTCCGATACGAGGTAAATTCACAGAAGAGGATATTAAGGTAATAGAATCTGTAGATTGTGATGATTTCTATAAGGTATTTGACGTCATGCGTTTTAAGATAGCTGAGTTTAAAGGATGGACGATATTGGGGATCCCGGCAAGCTTAGACGATCATAGACCTGGAAGCAAAACCGTTATCTTCATAGAGGGTGAAGCTAACGAAGCTGATTTTATAGAAGTCACACAAGAGTATTCTTTTCTTAAAAATAAGGTAAAGAAACTTGCCGAATTGTATCATGATGGAGAATGGCTTGCGACTGGTAAATTGAATCAAGATCCGCCTACTAACAAGGAGCGGTTTCAATTTACGTTAGACAAGGATGATATTATTAACATGATTAGGGGAGTCGATTTAGATCCTTATTCTGATGTGGCGAATGAAATGGAGAAAATCGGATTGGGATCATCATCTGATTCTTCATATGAGGGTCCCACATGGTCTTGGTTTGTTAACAAAGTAGAACTTTGGCAGAAGAATAATGTATGGGATAGTTTCTCCGCTGAGTTTTTGTGGGGTTTGTATTGTAGGATAAAGAAAGTATAGTAACAATTAATTTAAAACAAATCATGGAATTAAAAGATTTTAAAGATGTGGTTAGAGTAATGACAAAAGAAGAGTTCGAATCGACAATCGAAGAAGATATTAAATTCGTTGAGGGATTCAAGAAATTCTTAAAACATGATGATGCCACGAGGATAGTAGAGCATATCAAGTCTGTGTTAGAAGCATCAGTAGATTACTGCTATCCTAATCATCCTGAAGTAGAATTTGAAAAAGATTTTAATATACAATACGATGTCAATAATATCTTGAACAAATACGGCCACACCGAAATGGGTATGTATAAAATACAGCTCTATATAGAGAATATTTTGGGTAGTATTCAAAACAAGAAGCCTGTAGACGTGGGAGAAGTCTCTGACGGATACCACACTTTCAATGAATTGTATCGGTATCGCATGTTGTATAACGCTGCCTTCTTTAATCTATTAGCCAGAAGCGGACAGGTTGAAGTTTGCAAATCAAGGAGACACAGCGACGGAGAAAAATGCTTCGGTTCTGATGATTGGTTTATTGTGATGGCGATCCTACCTACCGGTCAGGTATCTAATCACTATGAAAGCAAATACTGGGATTTGTTTGATGTTCCTGAAAGAGAAACCGCTTTCGAATACGATGGCCATACACCAAATGAAGCTGCCGACAGACTTAAAAAGTATCTCAAACTGCCTCGTCGTGGCATGACATTCGAACAGGCTTTAGAACGGCTTAAATTAGGTCGTAAGATAAAAAGAATTGATTGGGGTAAAAAGTATATCTGTATGTTTGACGTAAATATATTGATGGTAGATACAGGTCAAAAAGTAGCATCAAATTGGAATCCAACCGAACATGATATTATGTCTAATGATTGGGAGATTGCAGGATGAGTTTGTTTGTTTGTTCAAAATGTGGCTGTATAGATAATACAGCCACATCATGTTACTGGGCTATTATAAGACCTTGTAAGAATCGTATTTACGATAAGTCGCTAAAGGGATATGAAGGCAAGCCTCTTTGTTCTGAATGCGCCGCTATTGAATATGATAAGGATGATAAACTGGTGGTAGTTCCTGGAAATCCCAGTGTCTCATAAACCAAAAGAAGAACGTCGAATGATGTTTGTTTGTGGTGATGATATTGCTTCTCTTATAAAGCGGTTTGAAAATGAATCAAAGTAATATAAAGTCGGACATGTGTCTTGTCCGACTTTTTTTATATATTTGTGGCATGGCAAGAGGTTATTATTGGATACCACAAACAGATGAAACGTTAAATGGCAGAAGCTATTACGTGGCTAAGATAGTAGGAGATATCACGTTTGATACTAAACGAAAAAGAATCGTATTTCAAGCTGATAGGTATTTCCCTGTAGGATCTGTTTTCCATTTTACGCACAATTGCTTCAATTATATCATAACTTGCCGACTTCGTAAGCCGGGGCTTTGGTTTGAAGCCAGGAGAGAGGATTCGGGCCCTATTTGCCCTGAAGATATTGAGCGCTTTGAATCGGGAAGGTTTATACACCGAGATGGGTACATGCATTACATATAAGCTGAACTTGACGATTTTTCGTCAGATTATAATTTTTTTTCATATTATTTTTAAGCCATCAGACTGAGAAGTTAGATGGCTTTATTTTTTATGATATGCTTGATTTTTAACTACCTTTGTCTCATAACAAAAATGTTTTACTATGACATCAACGTGTATTATTAAAAGAGATAATAAAAAGAAAGTTGTTTCTGTCTCTACCAGATCAGGGGACAGGTCTATGTTGTTTGATAAAATAGCATCTGTTCCCCTTATGGAGAATAGGGAACGGGCTACTACTGTTTTTAAAACCGTATTTTCTAATAAGTTCTTAAAGGCTTTTGGCGACTGGAGAAAGAGAGTGCCTATCAACAAACAGGCCTACAATAAGGTGAAATCCAACATCGATCTTATTCCGGAAGCCTATAGAGAAAGGGTACTGGATAAGGCTTCTAAGATGAGTAATCCTGTTCTTGTGTCAAAATCAGATGCACCTTATGAAATCCAAGAATCGGGCTTTGGATTTTACAGCCAAGATCTGGGTGATAATATTATGTTGGTGGATGCTATGGTCCCGTCAAGTATTTCCGTACCGGAAGGACCGGGAATAGACGCCGGGCAGTATCTACAAGATGCTATATCTTCGGACTTCACTCCCGTATCTATGGTACAGGATAAGGGTGTTAATTATATGGTTATAAAGGACGGTCTTAAGATATTTAGCCCAGAAGAGTTACCAGAAACAGATTCTAATCCTGTGGGTGTAACGTATCAGACCGGAGAGCCTCGTTTGTTTTTCATGAACGATCGTAGTCAATTATTTGAAGATTACGGAGAAGCTCTTCGCTCTGGCGGTAATGATATTAGAATAGGATTCTTATCAGGCACCGTTCAAGAATCCACCGTGGATGGCGTGGCAGACATTACTTACAAGGCTGGGAAGTATGTTCTTAATAATCCCAAGTCTTTTATACCGGTCATGACCGCTTCTGCTTCTACTTCTTTATCAACAAAAGGTGGTATAATTAACTACCTTATAAAGAAAGGTCTTTTGTCAGGATCTAAGATATTCGATCCTGAAACAAGAAGCTATTATCTTACAGGAGAAGGTCATACAGGACAAATTAGACTTTTCAATTCAGCCTTATCATACACTGAGCTCCGTAATCATTTTGGTTCCGATGTTTCCATGAACGACCAGGGTATGATAACCATAAGCTCGTTGGATAACAGTAAGGTAACTATGAGACTTGCCACCGGAGGAACGGAAAGGGTTAGTAGGGAACAGATAAAGAACGATCTTAAGTCAGGAAGATACAATGAATTGGACGCCAAGTACGATCATTTTGATGCGCTTGTAGTTTCATTCATATTAGAAGACAACGATCTTTATGCTGATACTAAAGCTAAGATCGTATCAGATTATAGCAGGCAGGAACGTGACCAACGAAATTCTATTGTCGAGATACTGAAAACTCTTGGCGTTAGCGTCATAGGTATGACCGACTATATAGAGAAGTACCAAACCAAATACGGGCATGAACCTTCTGCTAAGGCATTGGCGGATATTGCCAATAACGTAATAGCAGTTGGTGAAGATGCTACTTTATCTGATTTAGTAGAAGAAACAGCCCACTTCCTTGTAGAGGCATACAGAGATCAGAATGCTGTTGAGGCTGTTCTGCAAGATGTAGAAGGTACGGAAGAGTGGAACCAGTATGCAGGTCAGTATTATAATACATACGGTAAGGTATATGAAGGAGCTGAGCTTGATAATGCTGTTAGGAGAGAAATTTTTGGAAAGATCCTCGCCAGGGAGATGCAGACCGGCACAGCACAGGCGCCGGTAGAGCCCACCTCCTTCCTGGGGCGCGTCCGGCAGCTTCTCTCTGGAATCGTAAGCTGGCTTAAATCAGCTTTATCAACCCAAAGACAAGATTTGAATAACGTTATTAAAAGCATTCGTGATCTTGCCATTACTGACATAGATAAAGGATTTGACACCTCTCTGTTAAAGGATAATGACTTTACATTATATTCCCTTTCTTCTATGAACAAGAACAAGTTTCTTGATTCTAAGATCCGGGCATTGAGAGAAACCTTAAGAGACTTACGTCAGATAAGCTCTGATAGGGCTGTAACTACGTCTATGACCCTTGCTCAGCTTAAGACCATAGAAGATAAGATAAATAAGGTAGAGACCGAAATAGACAAGAATGAGATGGCGGCTGCCATGAACAGCATGATCTCCACAGCCGAAGCTCAGGTCAGATACTTAAGTAATGTGGTGAACACCATCCTTCATGGTGATACCAAAGACGGTAAACTTCACTTCAATACCAATGATCGAAAGAACGTAGATATTATCAACAATCAGGTTCTTCCGATCATGAACGATCTTCGAGGATATATCCGTAATAGAAGTACCGAATTTGATGAACGTGAAAAGCAGGATTATACAAATAGGATCAATACCGTCATTGCCGACATCAATGGTATTCAGTCTGATATTAAATCAGTACAAGACCTTGATGAAAGTACGTTGCTTGATAAGTTAATGAACGAACTTCATGTGCCGGCAGATAAGGTAAAGAGAGTAAAAGAATTTTTTGACAAAGTTCAACATGATGTCTCTTGGATAAGTAGGTGGTTCGGTATATTAGAGCATTCTTCCAGTCCGTTCAATAACGCTCTTGGAGCTATGATTGCCAAAGACAATTACAATGCGATGGTGAATGCCCAGCCCGCCATATCCGACTTCCTGGCATATGCGAAAAAGCATGGTTTTAACAAATCTGAATTTGAAAAACTGCTTCAGAAAGTAGACGGCAAAACTTCTAATTATCTTCGTAGTGCTCTTGATATGGCTAAATACGATCGTAATAAGAAGCTGGCGCAGATGCGTGCGTTTGCGGCTGCCATGAACATAGAAATATCAGAAGAAGAAATCAATGATGTGGTTGACAATAATCGTAATTACGTATTTAAAAGAGAAGTAGTTGACAAGGACGGAAATACGGTTACTGAAAACGCTAAATTTAAGCCCTCATCTGACAGGGTTAATACCGATATTTTTACCATCGAGCAGGAAAAGATCTATACGGAGCAGATGGAAAAGTGGGATGCTGAAAATTCAGAATTGGAATTTAGTGAAAGTTACGCCACAAGAATGGAATCCATATACAAAAAGGCTGAAGAAGAATTAGGACATCCGGTTTCTCAAACAACCAAAGAATACCTTAATGCCTTATCCCGGCAAAAACGGATATTGAGGCAGCCTTTTATTGATAGCGGTGGTAATTTTGATGAGGTTGCCTACTATAAGAGTAGTAACTACGAAGAAGAAGGACTGCTTCGTAAACAACGTAAGGAAGCAGCTTCGGAATACATATATGTAGGGACCAGACGTGTTGAAAAAACCGGCGACCAACTTAAGATGGCCAAAGAAATACAAGCCATAAATGAAGTTTGGAGAAAAGAATCAAATAATGCCACTAATTCCGTATCAGAATCGTTTTTGCAAAAATTAAGAACGATTCAGAACGAGTCAGGAGGAGAAGCTGCGTTGAAGGCACTTATGTTGGGAGGTCACCTGTCATTTAATGATCGGTTTTGGAATGATGTAGAATCGGAACAGTCGGCACGTACCGAATCAAATAACAAGGCTTCGTATCTCAAAATGGCGCATGATATCATTAGTTCTACGACAAGTTATAGAGATGCGACTGACGTGGACTCGATTGTAAAAGATATAGAAAAAAATAAGGCCATTATCAAGGAAATAATCGGAAACAATCGCGATGTGGCTGATATCGGAGAAATTAACGAAGCGACATTTACCTCATCTGAAAGAGATGCTTTTAGGGCCGCATCTGAAGCTATTGAAGCCGATTACGCTATTTTGATAGATTATGCTAAGATGGTGGGTCTTGAAGATATTGATAAGTACCTTACTAAAAGCAGTAAGGCTGAAAACGAAGTAAATCAGTCTTATTTAAATGCTCTTGCTGACTCCAAGGAAGTGGAATGGAAGTTCGTACAACGTCATACTACGGCGAAGAAAGCAAAAAAGATTCAGGCTTTAAGGGATAAGCTGTTTAAGGCTGCTGATAACCGATATCTGTTTACCGTATCTGAAACCAACTACCTGTCAGAAAAGCTTGGTATAAGCAAAGAATTAGACGGTAGAGATTTCAGGAATGCTGTTAATGCTAAGATGGCCAGCTTATTTTTAAATAATACAAGAGAAGAGGGTATAGAAGAAGCTAATGCTATTGTTAATGAATTTGCCAGGAGCCGGGTTTTTTCGTACTATAAACGCATGGCGCCTACCGGATATGCGGCTATGATCGACAAAATCGGTCGAGGTGAGATAGATGTAGCGCAGATGGTTAAGGACGTACAAAACGGTACATCCACCCAAGATTATGGCATGGACATATCGTACCTTTCTTTCGACCCTGCAAGGGCATGGGTGGCTGAATCTGAAGCCGAAAATAGCGGCCGTAATCCTGATTATGTAAAAGATCATGGGTATGGTCATCGCATGCCTAAGAAAAGCCTGTATCGTGATGAATCGTATTTCAATGACTTTGGTATCAAGTATGATGCTGACGGTAATGAAGTTGCTACTAAAAACGTAGAGCAGTGGAATATGATTCAAAAACTCAAGGAAATAAAAAGACAATCCCTTGATCTATACAAAGAGCAGAGCCCGAACCTGTATGCTATTCCACAGATATCAAAACAAGATATAGAACGTATAGAAGGATTGGGTATTAACTTCAAAAATACGGTTCGTAATTTTGTATCAGATCTGTGCCTGGACAGAGTAGACGATTCTTTATACGGTAAAACCAGACAAGGGGAAGTATATGATCCGGAAGACAGACTTAGGTCTATACCCAAATACTACATATATGAATTGGAGAACCAAGATGATGTATCTCACGATTTTGGCTACTCTTATTCTATGCTTATGATGCAGTCATCGTTATATAACGAAAAGCAGAAGTCTATAGAGCTTGCCCAAGGACTGGAGCAGATGTTACTGAATAAACAATTTGAAGGCGGTAAGAAGGCTGAAGCAACCCAAGCGTATCAGATGTTCAGGGACTTCTTCAACGATCATTATTATGGCATTAGGATGAACACCAAAAAACTTACGGTGAACATCGGAGGATATACGGTAGACCTTACAAGAATTATGATGGCTGTTGAAAGATTTATGTCGGTCATGAACTTGGCACTGTCTCCGTTTGTGGCAGCTACCGGCGCCCTGACAGGTCATATCAACCTCATCATGGAATCTGCCGTAGGACAGTATATAAGCAAAGACTCCCTTAAATACGCATCGGCTGAATTTTCACGCCTTGCTCCATCTTGTATAGCAGAAACCGGAGACATAGATAGGAAAAGCAAATTATATGTCATAGGTGAGAGAATGGGGATATTCAATATCCGAAATCGTATGTATGGTGCCGGATACAATAGAGTGGCCAGGACCTTAATGCGTTCACCTATGTATGCTTTTATGGAAATCCTGAACTACCCTCTTGATCCGCAGGTTATGATTGCTACTATGGACAATGTTCGTTATTACAAAGGCCGGTTCTACACGTTCCAAGATTTCAAGATGGAAAAAGAACGCAATAAAGAACAGAGTACCATAAAAAGAGAATGGAATGCATTAAAAGATCGTACTTTATGGAGTATGGTAGATGTCGTGGATGGGAAGGTGGTTGTAAAGCCCGGATCAGGTGTTACTGTTGAGGAAGTTGAAACCCAGATGGCTATAACCAGGAATCAAGTCCGTAGCTTGTCGCAGATATGTAACGGATCTTTGAATGAAGAAAATCGAACTGCCGCATCGCGCAACTGGATAGCCAGGTTCATGACCGCCCACCGAGGATGGTTGGTGCTGGCGGCTCAACGCCTGTGGAAAAGACGTGGCTTCAATTTCCAAACAATGCAAGAAGAGGAAGGGTTGTCAATTACGTTAAAGAATATGATAGCCAAAACATTTAGCTTAGCTTCCGAGTCTGGTATGAAAAACATCATAGATGCCTGGAACGAAAATAAAGATAATATGAATGAGGTAGAGAAAACCAATATAAAACGTCTCAGTGTCTATGCCGGCACGTTCCTTATCATGCAAGCCGTATCCATGCTTCTTGCCGGATGGCGTGATGATGATGAAAACGAAGAAAGTTGGCTTACTCAATTTGGATCCTATGTCGGATTCAGAACCATAAACGAAATAGCTTCACAGATGCCGTTTATTATGGAGCTTAACGTTGTAGATATCATTAACGACCCGTTTGTCATGGGGCGGAAGTTGAAGGATCTTACTGATCTTAGGAATTACTCACTTGATAAAGTAACATCCGGCACATACGAAGGAGAGTTTAAGTTATTTAGGCAACTCGCCAAACAGACGTTTATCAAACAATGGTATAACATCAAGACGCCGGAAGACATAGCGCGCGCCTATAATTGGTGGCAGCAGACAAACAACAAGTCAATGATGTTCTTCATCGGCGCCACTCCTGATTCGGAAGGAGACGATGATGTTAGTTACGAATAGACGAAGAATATCGGACTTGCATTGTTTTTGTATGATTCCAATATGTTATATTAGCATCGTCAAAGAGTAGATTGTACGTTTTTTGTTCTTACTTGAAAGATTATGTAGGTTAATTTTTTTCTGAAATTGTTTTCTTACCGGTTCTCAGTCAGAGATGATAGGGAACCGGTTTCTTTTATGTTGTCAATTATTGCTATCTTGCAAACAAAAATCATGAGACGAAGATTTCAAATAGGGATGGGGGTAAATCCCTCGCTTATAATCAATAAAGGCATATACATCCAACATGTAGATGGAGGATTATATACAAAAGAAAATTGGTCTAATAAAGGATATTCCAATGATCTATGCAATGGAATAGCTCTTGTAGATAAAGTGTGTTTTGTTATAGCCACTGAATATATTGGCACATTTAGTTGGGGTAAGGATGGAAGAGTAGACAATGTATTTGCACAAAATAGTTCTTATATGGAGACCGTTAAAAAGGATTATTGGGGGCGTGAAAATCAGAATGCGTATCTTGAATATGATACCAGTAATGAAAATTACGCTTTTAATAAAGCTAATAGCTATTTATTTAAAAATGGTCAAAATGGATATGTAGGTGGCGCCGGAGAGTTTTTTTTGATATCATTGTATGCGAATGAAATAAACGAATGCCTTTTAATGGTAGGAGGTACGATAATGAGTAATAAAATGTGGACATCCACTCAATCTACACAATTTACCTATTCGTGGTATTATGATATAAACATCCAAGGAGATCATTTGGATACAGGTTCAAGGGGTAGTTCACGTTATGTCCGCCCTTTTACTGAATTAATTTTATGAAATTATGAGAAGAAGATTTGAAAATAATGCTAAACTATATGAGTATAAGATAGTTAGCGATTGTATAGGGGGGGGGTAATCGTAGAAGGAAAGAAAGTAGGCACCATTCCACAGGGCGGGCAATTTATCTTTCTGTCTAAAAAAGAACGGCTGGATTCCATAAGTGTCCAAGGCGGTGTTCCAATGGAAGATAGGCAAGAGATCGATAGTCAGGTTGATACGACAGAGGAATTGCTTGAACAGGATTCGGTGGTTCTTGCTATTGCTTTAACAACCTCTCCTTATTATGGATTTAGAGTAAGTGTGATAGCACCTGATGAGTTTACGCTAAGAACAACCAATAGGATTAATAGAACCTTTTTAATAACAAGCTTTACTCCACCTGCTGCTATATACGGTGTAAACTTTGGTGATCCTATTGTCCTTAATTATGATAGTTACCAATATGAGATGCCAGATCTTGTAATTGATGGACCTCATGATAGAATAGTTAGGGCAGATCCTAATCTTACTTGGGTTGTAAGATGTACAGACGCCGACTTTAAACCTTTGCCATATCCAGAATCATGGTCTGGCCAAGGTTTAAATTCTATGTTCTTATCAGATATGAAACGTCTTGCTCCTGGTGATCATCATGTATCATATACAGCTTATATTAATTTGGACTTGATAAATGATGGCGGAAGTAAAGTTCATACTGAATATCTGATATTAGAAAAAACACTTAATTTTACGATATGACAACAATCCCCAACCGTACGCCTATTGTATGGTTGGGGATTGTTGTAGTTACCATCTTTTCTTGTATAAGCAGAACATGAAATAAGTTTCTAAGCATTAACTTCATGACCTCCCCTATCTGTGAAAACTAAACCAATACCTTCTATGATATGTCCTACTACAGGAGCTTTGTCAAATTCCTCCTTCGTAGCCCAAGTAGCATTATCAGGCATAAGATCCTTGAATGCGTCCGAAACATCACCTTGACACCAGCAGTTATTTGATGTAACAATGCCTTTCCCTTCGATATTGATATACATTTTTCTTCCACCACATCCAAGGCTGTTCCATCCGCTCGGTACGTTTTCCACCATAGGCTTAAGCACCCAGCTTACACCGTCTATCCTAACCCATCCAGGATCGTCTTTGTGCTTGTCGTACAAGTTTTGCCAAAAAGAGCATTCGTAGCACCATCCCCTGTCTTCCATGACAGTTCTTATCTCACCCCTTTCAAATCCATCTGCATCCATCGTGTGCGGAGAATGAGGCTGGTGAGGGGTGCCACATTTTGGACATATGAGTTTTAAATTCTTTTCCATATTATTTAACTTTTACGATCTTAATAGAATCTCCGATATTGTATTCCCCTTGGTATCCAACGAATTTTATAAGCCTATTATTATAAAATATTGAAATTCTTTCGTCTTCACCATAATACATTATACATCCATCTTCTAAAGGAAGTAGATCATATATAACCCATCCGTTATTAACCTGACTATCATCATGCGAACATGATGATAACACAAGTGCCATCAATAAAATAAAATACCTCATATTATTTTCAACATAAAAATTTATAACCTGTTTTTACAGCTTCCGCTTCTTCTCTCGTATCAAACATTAAGGTAGTGACAGCTCCTATTCCTTCACAAACGTAAGACACTTTCACCCACCACCTAAAAACCCCAGAGCCATAATCGTCATAGTACGGCTCAGAAAGAACTTCTTCTACATACCCATCCAAATAATTCACGATTGCTCCTCCTTATTTTTAGATTCTGCCTCTTCGAGTATGTTGATCACCTTATCGACAATATCCGAATCAGACATTTTCTCAATAAAAACATCCATTGCCTTAGTTATGTCATTGGCTTCTTTTTCTTCAAGAGCTATTTCTCCACCGGTAATAGCATCAGATAATGATGTAGATAAGTGTCTTATCTTATCAATGCTCATAAACGTAAATGGATTACCACCCCATCCACCACCCATTTCTTTCATGATCTGATATCCACCTGAAATAAGTCTGCCTGATGTCGTGGCCAAGGAGGATACGATTAGGGACAGTACCGCCGCTTCCGTCCGCTCCTCGGACACGCCCTTCGACCACACGGCTGCCCTTATAGCGCCGGCCAGGTCGTCTATGTATGGCATGAGGTAATCTTCCATCGCTTGTGTTATATCAGCTATAACCTCACTACGCTCTTTATTTATGTAGTAGATAGAAGCATTGTACCTCTTTATCTCTTTGTCCATGTCATTTAAAAGACGCTTGATATTGTGCTTATACATAGGACCGCCCTTAACCACTCCCTTCAGCTTAAGAATGTAATTATAAGCCTGGTCGTTTACAAATAATGTCATGGTCTCAACCGTCGAATGAAGCGTGTTAAGACTGTTAAGAATCTTATCGAAATTATTTATCAAATAAGCTTTTCTGGCTTTTGCTGCGTAATTAATCATCGCATTCAAATTTTAGATTTTCAAGTTCATTCAATTGTTTCTTAATAGATTCGATCAGGTGCGCTCTCCGTTCCTCTGCATGTTTTAAAGCTTCTTCTTTGCTCTCAAAAGCATCCATTCCTATTTCATAAGGAGTGAACCTATCAGGGATGTCGGCTAACAAAAGACCACCATACTCTTCTATTTTAGCTTTTACTTTTCTTATTATACCGTCTCTCAGGCACGCATCCGTAACCCATATAAATCTATCACATTCTTCTAATTCCCTTTCGTACAATTCATACCATTCCGGCTTAGGAAATCTTAATGTGAATCTATTTTCGGTATCTTTCTCTAAGACATTAATATCATATGCTTCCGGCCACAGTTCTTTTATGCTGTCTTCATCTTCAGCATACGCTACCAGCACAAATGAATTACGATCTTTAACAAAGCCCCTGCTTTTAAGCAGGGGATCAATGATTCTTTTATTCATATATGTATTTTTTTAATAATTGATTCTGAGATATGCTAAAAAGTTATTATTATATTTGTATTATAAATGTGGTTAAAAATGATTTCATACAAATACAACATCTATCATTCAAAGAAAACGAAGTATCTTGACAAGATGCTTCGCGAATGCTGTTTTGTATGGAATCATGCTTTATCCCTACAACGTAGATACTACAAACTGTTTGGGAAATATATCTCAGTTGGTAAGATGCAAAAGCATTTCTCTAAAAGAATTAAGAGAAATCTACTTCATTCCCAAACAGTACAAGAAATCCTTCAAAGGTTAGATTCTGCATACAATCGCTTCTTCAAAAAGTTAGCGAAACGACCTCCTAAGTTTAAATCACCGGAGAAATTCAACTCTTTGGTTTTCAAACAAGGTGGGTTTACCCTGAATGGTAATATTCTCACAATTAACAAAGGAAAGAAACGTTTTAAGTTTTCATACAGTAAGGTCTACGAAGGTAATGTTAAACAAATTAGAATAGTTAGAGAAACCTGTTCCCGTTTTAGTTTGATTATAGTTACAGATCATAATCTTATAAACTCTTATAGAAAGACACATGATGGTGCATCTATAGGATTGGATTTTGGGCTGAAAACTTATCTAACTAAAAGCGATGGTAGCAAAATCGATTCTCCACTATTCTTCAAACAATATCAAAACAAGATTAGAAAACTAAACAAACGGCTTTCTAATGCAAAGAAAGGATCTAACAATAGAAGAAGGAGACTGTTTGAACTCCAACAAACGTATCGTAAAATAAAAGATCTTCGATCGGATTTTCAATGGAAATTAGCACACCAGTTATGCAAACAATATGATTATATTTTCATTGAAGATCTAAACATTGAAGGAATGAAGCGTTTGTGGGGAAAGAAAGTTTCTGATCTCAGTCATTCTTCTTTTATTGATAAACTTACGTATGTTGCCTCAAAGTATGGAGTAACAATGCACAAGATTGACAAATGGTATCCTTCTTCCAAAACTTGTGAATGTGGCTGCATTAATAAAGGTCTGTCGTTACGCGACCGCACGTGGGTATGCCCGTCGTGCGGTGCAGTCAACGACCGTGATGTTCTTGCAGCCCGTAATATACTTCGGAAGGGCATTTCCGAATTGGAAAGTATGGGTAATTCCAGCGGTAGAAATACCGGGGTTCCATACGTTTGTATCCAAGAATCCCGTTTGCTTTAGCTATGGGAGTATGTCACACCAATATGGGTATTTTATAGGCCATTTGACCGGACGGTAATCGTTATCGCAGTCGTCTTTTCTAATATAAAATCTTGCTCTGATCATGTTATTCTACTTTTTTGATTTCACTTAAATCGCCTTCATACACCAAATAAGATCCTCTTCCAGGTCTTCCTTCTTTATTAACTTCCTGGATTGTAAATATAACTGTTCCAGTATTCATGATTTGAACGCTCTTGAAGAAACCAACAAGAGGTGCTTTCGAACGTTTGTAAAGAACGTTCACTTTATCCCCCTTCTTGAATCCATAAACAGAATCGAAATATTCCTTTTTAATTCTTTCAATATTACTTCTGTGTTTGTTCATTGCATCAAGCTCTGTGTCTAACAGTTGAATCATTTGTTCTTTTGTCATTTCTTTTCCTCCTTATTTAATGGTATTAACCCTTTCCCGTGCTTATCATACCATAGCATAGCTATACAGTTCCACGCACATTGTGCAAGATGAAAACACCCTGTATCTGAATCTATTCTTTCTCCTTTCATGTATTCCATTAGGTGTCTGGCAGCCGCAGCACGATACCGTTCAAAGCCGTTATCAAGATTCTGCCAATTGTTAGGTCCGTACTTCTTTGCGCCAGCATGATAGACTCTTACAATGTCTTCAATCTCTTCCATAGGAAGTAAATCCCATCGTAGTTTGTCGTCTATGATGTCATTTTTCACCGATTTGTTTTCTATGGGGTCTTTGGTAAGAATAATACCCATAATATCCGTTTCTATAACGAACGTCTCCCCATTGCAACAAACCTCAGCATATTTATCATTTACTTCTATGTCTGATACTGCCTCCGCTATAGCTCCTTTGGCGACTTTAAATTCGGCACTGATTATATCATCTTTCAATATGCGAAAAATAGATCCTTTTGGATAAAGGATATTTTTAGTATTATCATTCATCTTTTCCATTGTTTTATCGTTGTTTTACCTCATTTCGATAGTAATATAATCCATCTTCGTCTTATACCCTATCATTTCTGTTTTTCTCAAAATACTGTCTTACGGCTTCAATCGCCTTATCGTCATCAAAAGCCTCTACAAACCCCTCATAGAATCTATTTCGCTCCATAGAGAACGTATTGCTTCCATCCGGAATGGTTCTGAACACAACTACCTTCTCTCCATCCACGTTCGTTCCTATGATGTTGTTATGGAGAATAATAGAATACCGCCCAGAGTTTTTGTTCTGGACGACACTATGTTCGAGATTGTAGAGTCTAAGTAGTTCTCTTATTTCTTTTACTCCCATATTATTTTACGTTTTTAGAAGTTACAGCCTCTTCTCCCCATTTCTTTACATATATAGACCTCATCATGTTCATTAAATTAGAGAAAGAAGAGATGGTTCCCATCTCTATGCAGAATGCAAGATTAGACTGTAGGGTTTCAAGTTCTTTCAACTGCTCCTGTGTAGCCCTATTTCTTATCATGCTTTCATGCTCATTAAATACAATCCAATTTAAACCTTTAGCCATCTTGGAGTAATCGGCATCCGGAAATCTTGATATAGCTCTTGATAAGACATTGTATTTATCACCTGCCTCTATTCGGTTTAAGATAAGCTTATCTGTTAACCACGTAACAACCTCAGCATACAACATAGGGTTTAGTTCCATAGCTACAAGCACCCATATATATGGATTACACATAGTTCTCCTATTCTCTCCTCTACCCATTGTCTTATAAGCTCCCATTTTTTTCATCACTTTTATAAGTGACTCTTTTTCAACAGATTGTATAAAACCAGGAAGTCCTGATTCTATCTTATATCCTTGTTTTTCAAGGATATAGTAAACACGTTCCGCACTCTCCTTATTAGATAGGATATTTTCTATTCTCTTTTTATTCCACCCCATCTCAACCCTCTTCTTCGTATAGGCTTCCTGAAGGTCTGTTAAGGACATAAACGAAGTTTTAGTGTCCTGCTTAATTATTAAGCCAAATAATTCTCGGTCTTTTGATACCATTGTAACATTTGTTTTCATAAAACATAACACATAAAAAAAATAATACGATACAAAAATATGTATCGTATTATATCTATACAAATATATTGTGTTAAATTTTATGGTTGTATTTTTATATTATGCGCCTATGGCTGCCTCTAAATTTCCTATAATATCAGTTTCTATCTCATCGATTTTATCATCAATGGTTGAAACCGCATTCTCTAAATCCCCTACAATACTTTCCATATCATCAACAACCGCCTCCATATTAGCTACAGCCTCATCTGATTGATAATATCTTTCTGTATCTTGTAACGGCTCCGGCATATTGTCTCTTGCTTCTGTCTCCTCGTCTAAAATCATATCAACATCATCCTTGGCTGAATCCAGATTATGCCTGACCTCTGACAGCTTTGATTTGATAAACTCAAGATCTGTTTTATGCTTTTCCAAATTGGAAATAATATCCTCTATTTTCTTACGTCTTTTGCTGTTCATGCTTTTATCCTATTATAATATTCGATAATCTTTTTTTTCCTATCTCCCTGTTTTACTGCCATATTCTCAGCCAAGAACCTAAAATACGACACCGGTATGTCTTTGAATCTAATTCCTTCATATTTTCCAAACCACATTATTATGCTGTCAAGATCGTCCTCTCTCCTACCATCTCCATTTACGGATTTAAGAGAAGCTGCCCGGCGAAGTATTTCGTCTTTGGTAATAATATCTCCCATCCTTATATTGGACAGAAGTTGATCGCCGGCAAACATACACCAGCCCTTAGAAGGGAATTGTTCGATTGTCAAGTCTTCTATCCGGCCGAAACGCCTCATGTTGTCGCAGCAATCAACTATCAGCGCCTCTTTCTTGTCAGGATGGATGCGGACGGCGCGGCCTAATATTTGGTAATAAGTTGAATATGAGAAAGTTGGGCGACCAAACATCACACAATCAAGTTCAGGAAAATCAAATCCGGTAGCAAGCGTTGAATAATTAAACACGACCTTTAACTTACCTTCTTTGAAATCGGATATGATTTGCTCTCTTTTCTTTTTGGTTGTTAGCGATGTTACGACACCGGTTATGGCTTCCATCCTGGCATTCATGAACTCTGATATTCTATTACATGATTCGATAGAATCCATGCAAACCAAAATGGCTTTACGCTCGTTCATAAGTTGAAGAAGGCGCTTGTAGATAGAGTTGTTTAAGCCGTTTCGTACAATACTTTCTTTAATAGATTCGTTGGTGTATTCGGCTCCGGTACTGTTTAACATCAGAGCCGATTCATCAAACGACCATCGTTCGTACTTAAGTGGACACCAAAACCCTTGAGAAGTTAGTTCTTGTATTTGAGTCACATGAACTATTTTCTTGAAGAAGTTATGCTCGTCTTTCGTCAGCATATTGAGCTTGCTATAGTTCCCTTCCAGCATGGAACTGTAGGTTCGGAGGCGGCAGGGAGTGGCGGTGAAGCCCAGTACCTTCGCCTCTGGGAACCTGTTCATAAACTCCATAAATTCAGAACCTTCTTCAGGAGAATATCCTGAATGACATTCGTCTATCAATAAGGTATCTATCCCTATATCCTTCAACCTCGCTACATCTTTCTTTATGCTCTTTAATGTTGCATAAGTCATAGCCGACAGCTCCTTTATACCACATGAAGCAGAATATATAGTAGGTTTAGAACCGAATGATACGGCCTTTGCATAATTCTGCTCCAGAATCTCTTTTGAGGGCTGTAATACTAATGTCGGTCTATTTATTTCATGTGCTATCTTGGATATCAGAAGGCTCTTTCCACATCCGCATGGGGCTACGATTATGCCAGGCTTCTTAGATCTTTCTGTAAGAAACTTAAGCCCGGCATCTACTGCTTCTTTTTGGTAAGGTCTAAGTTCAAAGCCCATCGCAATCTATTATATTATTTTTTGAAAGTTCTATTATCGCCTCTTTCAACATCTCCCTTGCTTTATTCTCATTATCTTCAAACAGGCATACACTGCATGTAGCACCTTTGGAGGGGTAGTCTCTGTAGGCTTCTGCTCTTTCTACAACGTACTCACAACAATAGTCGTGACTCATGTCTTTTGCTATACTTATAAAATGATCTTCTCCATCCATCAACACGCAATATTCAGCATCGTTTTCGCATGCAATAACACCTTTGTTTTTTAAAATGGATAGCACTTTATTTCCAAAAAGTCCAATATAGACCCATATATCTTTCCCTGCATTTTTGTAAAAAATATCCATTCCTTCTTTGATTGTGACTTTCTTTTCCATAATCCCTTATTTTATATCAGTAATTAAAACATATATTTTAGCAATATCTTCAAGACTCACAGAAGAACGTATATATAGTTTTTCTTCGTACTCATATAGAGCGTACCCTTCTTTTATGTCTAATATCTTAATCACATGCTTGCCTCTTTCAAATGGATCCTCAAAGTAGCTCTTATGTTCGTATCTTTGACCTACTTTGATTTTGTCAGTTTTCTTCTTCATCTTATAACGATCTATTGCTCTACCTGTTTTTATGAAAGCTGTCGTGAGTAAGTATAATAAAACTAAATACAAAAGGATCGCTACTCCACATATTAGATCTTCTTTCATTGGACTCCCTTTAAGTAGTTAAACCATATATCCTCCAGCTTCTCCTGAAGCTCAAATGCTTTCTTAAAATTCCCGCATCTTACAGCAACATCTCTCATGTATGTCAAGTCTATAACTTCCGGATCTTGCCGGTATTTTGTTCTTAACTTTTGAATGTCCTCGTATTTCATCGTTTTATCTTTTTAGACGGATCCCAATCTGAAGAGAAAGGGCATTCGTTTTTGTTATGTAATCCAAAGTCACAATAATAACACAGTGCCGACGGGCAGGGTAGCTTGTTTTGCGAAACAGGCTGGCTTAGGGTGGCGCGCCGCTTGCTATACCTGGCTCCTTCTGCTCCCTGGATGTACGCTTGAAATGATTTTACACTATTATCTTCAAAATCATACATTTTAGACAAAGTGTCATTTAGCATTTCTATAGATTTTGTTTTACGCTCTTCATCTACCTTAACCTTTTGGTACTGCCTGGTCCTGGTAAAGAAATAGATGTTCATGTCTGGTAGAACCCCACCATATCTTCTATAGATGTAAAACGAATATATAGGATGCTGTAAATTCGTTTCCAACTTCTTAGAATCAAAAACCTTATTCCCTGATTTCCAATCTATGACATAATGGTGAACTACGTTCTTACTCTTTATAGCCAGATGAAGGTCTACCGACCCTACTATATATACATGGGTATGAATTACCCCATTTATATCAACAGGCTTAGGAAGGCGGTACGGCAGCACAAAATCTTCTTCGACTCCAACTATAGCGCCGTGTCTGATAAGTTTCTCACAAGGATTAAGATCACTATCAGCTATCATAAACCTATTGCCGTCTTTTTTAAACAGATCCACAATCCAAGCAAGAAGCTTCCCAGATTGTTTCATGGCTATCATCATATTTTCCGGTGATTGCCAAGGTATGTCTTCTTGGTAAGCATAGTAACTTATTGCTTCTCCAAGGTCTTTGCCAGAAGGCTGCCTTCCGTTCTTGAAGAAGTATTCCAGTGTCTTATGAATAACCGTACCATAAGACGTAGCTTCTTGTTTTTCTGTAGACCTTTTGCCCTCTACGTAAGTCTTATACCATTTCATTGGACAAGTAAGAAACGTATCTATCTGGGAATAAGATATGGCAAGACGTTTCACACCATTAAACTCCTTATATAGCAAATGCGTTTCTGGGACCATCATAAGTCATTGTCTTTAAATCCTTCCGGGTAATATACGACATACTTCTTACCATCTTCTGGTGTCATGGCGAACTGCATGTAGTTATTACGATTACGATGTTTGCCATCCAATCCACGTTTCCAATACAGTATCCCGTCTATATCCACATAAGATCGGCCTCGGTAGGCTCTAACTACGTCCGTGTGCAGCAGATACCCGTCGGAAGACACGATCCACACTTTATCCCCTTTGTTTAAATAGGATATTCTTTTTCTTACAACAACCTTTTTCTTATTATCTAATGCAAATTCCTCATCAGTCATACTCTTCATCCTCCTCTTCTTCTGTTTCAAAATCAATTCCATAATACTGATCATAATGCTTGGTCAGTTCTTCTGGTTCTAAATCTTGTCCAAAATCCATGTTAAAAATATCGTAATTAGTAAAGCACTGTTCCTGCCGGCAGGAAATCTATGAATGCTGCTTTTATTTCTTCAATTAGGCCCAAGTGTAACCTTGGGCCATTGTATTTATTTTTTGTCATCTCCTTTTAACTTCTTTAAAGTATCTGCAATCGGAAGCTGATCAATGACTCCCAATGCCGGAGCAACGGCCTTAACAACATTGTTAAGGAAATTACCGGTGCTGTTCTGACCGCCGTCAAATACCGTGATATTTCCGAGATTGATGTGCTCGAACGCCTTAACCTGTTCTCCAGCAATTTCTTTCCACTGATTAACCATCTTGTACTGGATGGCGATCTGAGGATTGGATTCTGCTGCTTCCACCATAGCCTTAAATCCGTCGGCTTCTGCCATCAACGACTTTTTCTTACCTTCGGCTTCCGCTTCCAGCTTCATCTGAATAGCTTTTGCTTCCGCCTCTGCTTTTGCCAAATGTGCTGCTGCTTCAGCATCGGCCCGGCGTTTGATCTTCTCGGCCTCGGCATCAGCTTGCAACATAGCCTCCTGCTTCTGAATTTCAGCCGGCACAATCTTTTCAGCTTTAAGCGCAGCTTGAACCTTCTTAGCTTTAGCTTCTTCCACTTCTTTATCAGCAAGCTCTTTTGCCGTTTTCACAGCCGCTTCCGATTTAACTTTCTCTTCTCCGGCTTTCTTTTCTGATTGAGCTTTGATAACCTGCAATTCTGATTCTGATACAGCAACCTCTTTCTGGGCATTGTTGTAGCCTACAGAAGCATTTTTCTCAGCCTCAGCTTTCTTAATCTGAGCTTCAGAGTCTTGTATTGCTATAGCTGCTTGTTTGTCAGCTTCAGCTTTATTCTTTCCAACTTCTTCCATTCTTTCGGCTTCAGCTTTGTTTACTTCAAGTTCCGCCTTAGATCTTGCAATCGCTGATTCCTTGTCAGCCAAAGTCTTTGCTATAGCCGCAGCCCTATCTCTATCGGCTTGAGCTACACCGATCTGTTTTTCTTTATCGGTTAAAGCCAAAGCTACTTCTTTTTCTTTCTTTGTTTCAGCTACTACCGTTTCTTTTTCTTTTTCAGTATAGGCAATTTGAATCTCTTGCTCTTTTTGGGTATTAGCTACAGCCGTTTCTTTTTCCTTCTGTTGTACAGCAATCTTAATAGCACCCAGCTTTTCCTGTTCTTCGATATTAGCCTGTGCTTCGTTCAGAGCCTTGCTTTCAGCCTCTTTACCAAGATTCATGATGTAGCCGGCTTCATCTCTGATGTCACTGATGTTAATGTTCAAAAGATAAAGACCCAATTTATTAAGTTCGTTATCAATGTTTTTTCTTGCCTTATCCAAAAACTCATCCCTGTCAGAATTAAGTTTTTCGATTGTCATTTCGGCAATAATCAAACGCATCTGACCGTAAACGATGTCTGTAATAAGATTTTCAGTAGATTCGGTATCCATCCCCAAAAGTCTTTCTGCTGCATTTTGCATGATTTCAGGATTTGTACTGATAGCTACTGTAATAGTTGTAGGCACATCTACTCTAATATTCTGAGATGACAAAGCACCGGTAAGCCTACAATCTATTTGCATAGGCTCCATTGACAAAACATCATAGCTTTGAATAATAGGCAAGACAAATGCCGCTCCACCATGATATAATTTCGCCGATTTCTTTTCCCCACCTGTCTTACCGTAAACGACCAAGACCTGATTAGGTTTACATCTACGATACCTTGATAAGACTCCGATGATTGTCAAAATAATCACTACAGCCAAGATAGCTGACACGTACATGATTGTTGTCATAACTTTTAAAATTTAATTGTTGATAAAAAAATTAGATACTTAATTCTCCTTCTTCATATTTTATATTCACCTTGTCACCGTTTTTGTAGGTTTTTCCAGACAAGCATCTTACTCTCATTTGCTCCTGTCTTCCATTTTTCGAAATATTTACCATATAATGATTCTTCCCTGATCTAAACACTATCTCCACTTCTCTTCCATTTAAATCTTCCGGACATTCGTACACCATTTCTTGCTTTAACTTAAGAAGTAACTTATATACGTAAAACAAAACGATAAAGAAAAGCGACCCTATCACAACCCCTACTAAATGGGAACCCGAAAAGTAGGTAGTCCAGCTATATCCAAGAATAAAATGTGTTATGCCCTTGAATGATATGATGTCCGACAAAGACATGCTTAAATCAGAAGCACTGTCAATGTCAATATCCGTATCCAGATCAGATCCTAATATCGACAACAAAAACTGTATAACAAAAGCAAATGACGCTATTAAAGCCATGCATAAAATTATGTCACTTCCCATATCCTTCTGTTATTATTTTGTAAACAAGATCAGTCATATCTTTGATGGTCTCCATATCATAATCAATAATAACAATATTGAATTTTTGTTCCACCATCACATCAAGCTCAATCCGATCAACAGAATCTAATCCAAGTTCTTTAAACGACACATCTTCTTCATGAACTATATCTATTTCCGAATTAAGAAACTGAGTAATAATTATATCCTCTATTATCTTTCTGATTCTTACTTTTTCCATTGCTTTCTAATTTTGTTAAATAAGTATGTTTTTATGTTTTTCAATCTCTCTTTGTCTGTTTCAGAACTTCCGGTAAACAAATAATCCGGATTGCCTTTAGCTGGCGGCGTAGGCAATTTAGATACGGCAAACAACCAATCCATTTCCTTATTCTTCTTAGACTCCAAATAAGGCTCGGTAGCGATCTTAAATTTTTCAGCTATTAAGTCAAAGAGCTTTGAATTTTTAAGGTTCATATGGACTGAAAAAGCCTGAGAAGGTGGTTTCCATATGAAGTTGCATAAGCTCATTGTATAATCTCCTGACTCTGCTATATAAGATTCCGTTACCTGAAGTATGATCTCTTTCTTGAATGAGGTGTTACCCATAAACCAACACAATCTGGATTCCGCTTCTTTTCTACTGACACCTATGTCTTTTGAATATGATTCGTACATTCCTATCATAATCTTCAACGTTTCCAGAACCTCGTCTGTCATCTCTGGTGTCTCTATATAATTCACAAAAGACGTTCCTTTGTTGGTTAATCTCATCACACCTGATTTTAATTTCTCAACCAGGCCAAGTTCTATATATCTACCAGCATCTTCTTCCGGCATGGCTTCGATCATAACCGAATCCTTCTGTCTTATGGCAAGAAGATTGGCAAGATCATTAGGAGTCATGTCTGATGCTGCAAGTTGTCTGAAATTGATGTACATTTTTAATCAGCTTTAATAAAAATAACATTCTTGTTATCTTGTCTATCAACATGTCCACATAGACCAACAATTATGTCTGTACATGAACAAGAATCGTAATCTTCGAATATACACCTATCGCATGTATCACCTTCCACACATTTTAATCTTACAAGTCCGGCAGTAAATACTTCTCCTACTTTAAATTCCTTCTTTTCCATATTCCCTCCTTGTTTTTAACTGTTGTACCCTTCTTTAATAATCGAATTTCTACCGGTAGATACCGACTGGCGAAGATCGTCATGTACAGAATCTACCGTAGAATACTTGTTTCTGGTTGTAAAAATCACTTCCAGCATCTCCTTGTAATCACCTAAAGCTACTTCGTATCTCGGATCTACTTTGGCTTTTCTTTCAGCCTCAGCATTACTTTTAGCCAGCTCCCGGTCGAGGAGGTCTTCTTTGATTCGGTCAGCAATCATATCAAGTTCTTTTTTAATAACTTCTCCTGCTGCCCGAAGTTGACCTTCTACGTCACCAAGCTGGTCTTGGACGGTTCCTATTTCTTTCTTTAGGCGATCGTATTCGTTAATCATACCCATATCACCTGCATAGCCGGAAAAGTCCTTGATTATTCTGGTTCCTTCTTTAAGGAGTTCAATAACTCGTCTTTTACGTTCTCTGCTTATTAAAGACGGAAGACGATAATTCATATCCGCCACCGCCTTATCATGTATGGAGTTGATTAAAAACATCTCTCTTTCATCCCCTGCAAACTCAGTAAGAACCAAAAGGAACTTACTTATCAGGTATTCGTTTTCTTCTACTGTTAGTCTCATGGTTCTTATTTTTTTTTAATACAATGACTGTTCTTCTTTTGTCTCTTGTTCTTGTTCCTGATTGTCCGTAGCGTCTTCCACAGTATAGAGCTTGGGCGGCGTCGGCGGCTGGTTGGGGTTCACGAACTTCGTCCCGCCCTCCCCGTACATCCATCCATGTCCCGGCAGTATCTCTGGGTGGATTGTATTAGTAAGCTCTTCCATACTAACCTGTCTTACCTTCAGTATATGATGAAACACCAGTCCGGCTGTCCTGAATGATGTTTTGTTTTCAGTTTTAAACCTATCAAGAGTCTGATACCAGTCTTTCCCAAATATCATATACTTATCCAGCCCGTACCTACGAGGATTGTGCAAACCTATCATTAACGTACATAACTGACCCAGCGTATCAGACTGGTAAAAATCAGAAAGACGCGGAGGCTGCTCTTGTGGGCTTTTTATCCTTCCTTCTATCTCTCTGTTGAATTGGGATATGATGAGGAAAAATATGTTTTTATATACTAATTTAGCTTCGTTCATAACCGCCACCAAATCATCTATAGCCGACTTAGGATCTAACCCCATTCTTTTTATCAAAGCAATATGATCGACTTTAAATATTATAAGACGTTTGTCTTTGTGTTTGGTAGCTATATGATACACAGCCGCCTCAAACTCTTTTACCGTACACGGAGCATCGATGTATATTATATTATTCCTGATTTCACCTTGAAGGATTTCAAACATCCTCATCTCTTCTACTGTATTAGAATCTTGCCTTCTTAATATTTCAGGAGCTCGCTTTTTCATATCCTGGCTCATTCTGCGAAGAAGAAGATCTTGAGGATTCATTTCGAACTCGCAATTAACAAGAAAATAATCTTCTGCTTGCGGGTTGATCATCGGATTCATCACATTTTCCAATATCTTTTGGGCCACATACGATTTACCTACAGATGGCCGGGCTCCTATGGCAATAGCGTGCTGAGGAAAAATACCTCCAAGCAAAGCCTCATCAATATAATCGTATCCGGTTTTAGCGGGGATAAGATCTCCCCGCCTGTATTTCAAGATATTCTCATACGCCTCTTCCATAACCTGTTTAGAGGTCTTGAATATCCTTCTTATATCTATTTTATTTTTCAGATCCTCTTGCATTTTTGTCACCTTTCGTATCCGATTTGGATCCCCTATTAGCTTTTACTGATTTATACCTAAGACCGTTCTTGGTATGAGAACAATCCTTGCCTTTCCTCCAGCCCTTGCCCTTCTTCTTGTCCGTTTCGTAGTTTTTACGACCAAGCTCCCGGCGTTTGGCTTTCTGTTCCGGTCTGGCATTTATCTCCTTGTCCTTTTTAGCCTTTTTCTTCCTGGCTTCTGGATGAGTCCTGTAGTACTCTGTTGATCTGCCCATGTGCTTATATTTTTTTTGATTAATAATAGCACAAAGATAGGCAATTCGCGCCCTATTTCAACCTGCCGTAGCTCATATCAGGATCACACCAGACACACCCATCTTTCTCATCATGGAGATACTCAGGACATCCTCTACATGCGCTACTTCCTGACACTATTTGATTGTTCTTATTAGGGCACTTATCTCCAGGCTTATGCCATTCTATTCTCGAACCTGATCGTTCTTTGTTTACATGACAGAACTGAAAGACTTTTCCCATCGTCTTCTCGCCAAACATACCTATATGTGTGTACTCTTCCGGTATAGATAGAAATTCAGATAAATCTTTATACATCCTTTCCCGTTCCTCCGGCGTAGACCATAATCTGTCAAGTTCGGCATGGACTCTTATCTCAAGAGACCTCAGTGATGGCCCCGCAAGCCGGCCTTTAGCTTTTCCCTTATTCGGCCCTGATTCATGAACACCGACATAAGCGTTGCATGGTTTGCACATCATAACCATCCCTAAGCCTTTTCTGCTATATATTTTATCGGCATTTACCAGCTCAGTTTCTCTTCCGCAATAAGGACAAATTTCGCCTCTTAAAACCCGTTGTTGGCGCTCATTAAGTTCCATACCCTATTCTTTTGTTTTTCTTTAAACTTTTCATACAAACTGCTTTCAGTTTCCATTTCTGAGATCTCTACCTCTACGTCCTCTCTTTTGAAAATTACTTTCTTGGCTGTCGGATACGCACATTTAGAGATACGAATAGCATTACGAATAGCGTAAACAAAATACGTTTCTGGTGACGATTCGATCACCACTACCTCATTTAAAGTATTTTTATAATTTTTCATGTTGTTATCTACTTGCTTCAATTATATAATCCGGATGATCTTCGCACGCCTTTTTATATTCGATAAGAAACTTAAGAAATGAATCATAAGACCCCCATCCGTTTTTCGGCTCGTATCTCAAAAGACTTTTTCTCTTGGAGACCATAATACATATACCTTTTGTAAGTACATTCTTCATCTCATTGGTATATATTTCCCTATACAATTCTTCTGGTCTCCAAACATAATCGTACAGCGTTTCTTTATTTTCTGATACGAATATTCTTTGTGCCATCTTGTTCATGTTGTGGGTGATGTTTGCAACCCATTCACGATCCTCTTCTTTCTTCTTACTTTTAATATAAACGTCCAGGCTCATACTGTTTTTCTTTTACCTTGTTACTAATTATCAAATCTGCCACATCATCTCCGTCTCCTACATTTTCAACATTTTGAAGATAGTCTGATACTTTTATCCTTGACTTCATCATCATCCCATCTATCTTTTTATTCCATGTCTCAAATGCTTGTCCTTTGTCCGGAAAAGCTACAGTCTTTCTATCTTTTAAAACATCTATCACTTCCGGCCTTAGGTTCTGCAACCCACCGGTAGCTACAAATAACTCATCCGGTTTATTCACGGCACATATAATAGCCGTCTTTTCTGATTCCACCAAATTAACCACCTTATCTGGATACTGGCTTAGAAGATGCTCTCCGAACAGGCATTGTCTAAACAAGAAGTCTCTTGCATGCAACGAGTGATAAAACATAACATGAGGCCGTTCATTGTCACCGTCTTTTTCTTTCACTCTTTTTACATCAATCTCATTCCCCTGGCTGTCGGTCTTTATATAAAAGTCCATAATCTTGCCGGTTCTACATACAAAGTCCTTGTCTATCTGCCAGAATATACAACATCCTTTCCATCCCCATAAATCCATTGTTCCGACATGATACCTTCTGAACACATCAGATACCCTTTCTTTTCCCCATAGAGACGATAAAAATCTAAATACGGTGTTTCTATCGTCTGGAACCACAGTCCTCTCAAACTCGCTAAAAGGTATGTAATTTACAACGTCAGGATTTACAGGAGGACGATAAGCTCTTATACACTTGTTTCCCGAAATCCAAAGATCTTTGTCGCCTACATCCTTACCAGTAGGTCGTTTGTCGTAACCGCAAGTCCGTTCATGATCGCATCTTCCGAACTCGTTGCCAACAACCTGACCTGTTGCCACATCAATATAAGGAGTGAGGCACCGGCTTTTCCCGCAAGCCGGGCAGGTTAGCTTCAGTCGGCTCCTGCCGGGCCTGCGGTCAAGTTGAAACCGGGGTACGTTTTCGTCTTTTCTGAAATCAAGCATAATGCTTATTTATATTACAAATCTTTTAGACATTTCCTCAGCAATATCATATACAACAATATGATCCTCTTCATTGTATGGCTTATTGATATTCAGCACTCCTTTTCTCACTTTGAACCTCTTATCTTTTCTGATATGATTCAACATCCCTTGTTGGAACACACAGTCCGCTTTCTCCATAGCAGCATTCTTATCAGACCATTCTTTTAGCGTATAACCTTTACTGTTCGTGCTTTTTGGAGAAAAATTCATAATACGTGCATCAATTCCGTACCAGTTTTTAACCATTCTCCTTTCAGCCTCCAATTGAAAAGCATGTTCATTTCGTATGTCACCTGATTTAAAATCTAAGATAACAATCTCTTCTTTCTCCACTTCTCTCACTTCCTTCTTCGGATCGCCTTTTTTGAACTGCCCCGTAGCCCTTTGATACACGGCTCCAAAATAACCTTCTTCTTTGTATTTGAATGTCATTTTAACCATCGCATCTATTGGAGTAGCGACCAAATAATCTTCTAATGATAATATTCTTTCAATCATCATCGGCTTAACCTTATACTCCGAACAAAACTTAGCAAACTTCATAACTCTGACAATCATATCGTCAAGATCATCTATGCTACCAAAGAATTTGTCAAGATTCTTTTTCGATATCTTCAGCTTGCCTTCTTGCACTGTCTTAACTATAAAACTTCGATTTAAGACCATATCTCTACCTGTCAAGTACAATCCATATAGGTAGTGCATGATCGTTCCTTTATCTGCATCATATTCTGATACTTCTTCCGGGTTGCGACCAATCATCCTCATCTCCTGTCTCCATTCTTGAAGAGCCGTCTTGTCATCTACGAATCCGTCTCTTATCATGGTTGTTACCGAAGCATATATCTTGGCTGTCCCATCGTCCATCTTTCTTACATAAAAACGATTACCGTCTAATGTCAATCTTACGAACTTGGGAGTCTCAATCTTCTTTAACTCATCACAGATATAAAACGGCTCTAACGTTTCCTGATTTTCTGTAAACGGATTCGAATCTTCTTCTCCAGGGTTAGGAGCGGCTTCCTCCGCCGGAGCTTCAGGTTCCTCCTTCTGGGCCTGCTCTGGCTCAGGCGCCGGCTCTTTAACTACTGGAGCCTGTCCGCCTCTTTCTGCTATGTCTTTATTCTTTATCAAAGACATAACTTCTTTTTTTAACTGCTCCGGTGTTTGATTGGGATCTGATACCGACATCACAACATCGTTCATTCTAAACAACGTATTTCCTTCTCCTTCCACCATAGGCACAAACCCTAAATCTGTCAATATTTTTATTTTCTCTTTCATGATCTTCCTCTAATCAATTCTTCTTTAATACAATGTAACACTGTTTCCACTTCATCTTTATCTCTATCTTTCACTGCGATAGCTATATCCTTACCATAACTCTCTCTCTGTATGTGAGCATAAAAGATAGTTTCATCGTCAGCTTCTATTCTTATTTTATAAAGTTTTCTCATATCTGTCAATTATTTCAATAATTAATCTACCTCTTTCTTTAATCATTCCCCTGCTTTCCATATCCAGTACCTTCTTTACCGCATACTTCCATACAAAAGGAAATTCTGTTTCAAGTTTATCAAATTCCATCCGGTCAAGATACATGTCGAATACCGTATGCTCCGATTCATGAAGGAAAACTATATTATCCCTGCAAGTAGCAACCGACTTATATATCCTTTTCGGAAGTATGTGACATACGTTACATACTGTAGGAAGATGAATAGCCCTACCAGTCATAGACATCCGAATACTATTTAACTCCTCCAACATAAGACGAAAAAACCCGGATAAATCCGGGTTCTCTAACTTTTTCTTCTTGCTGCTGTTTTTAATGGATGTAATTCTGTTTTTTTTCTTCGGAGTCAACTCTTTGCTCCTGCAAGCCTGGCATAAGCCATGACTTCTTATCATCACTTTTCGTCCGCATCGTTCGCAGACGTATAGCTTCTTTTCCTTGCTTTCCATTCGAATAATAATGATATTATTGAAAAGAACAATCCCGCTGAAGCCAGTAGATAAGGTACGTTCATTAATAATTTAGATACCTCGTCTGTCTTAATCACTATCAGAAGGAAAGCGCCTGCTGAAAGCAATGATATTATCGCCACAACAAGCGCTATGTTGGAAACTACATCAGCCTTACTCTTCACTCTTCTTCTCGCCTAATTTTTCAGCTCCCTTCTGAAGATCGTATTTGAATACGTCAATAATCTTCGTTTCAGCAATAGCTTCGCAATTCCAGTCGCCCAACGTACCCTGCATGCCTTTAGTCAACACAGCTTCGGCATCCTTGGGATTGCCGGCCTGGACATACATATAGCATGGTGTTTTCTTTTCTTTACCTTTCTTTTCATCCAGTGTAATGTAATTCACCTTACACTTATACCAGTACTCAGCTTCTCCGTTGAAGAAAATTTCCGACACTTTAATAGGATTTATTTTAACAATATCGAACTCGTTAAATAAATCCTTGAAAATCTCCAAAGATCTTGATTCTGCCTCTGTATAAGACAAGGCATCTACCAAATACTTTTCAGTTACTTTCTTTTTTTTGCCGTTCTCGATATTATCAATCTCGGCTTTTACCGTAATTTCAAACCAGCGATTCATTGTATTAATATTTAATTAGTTGATTTTTCCCTTTCTCTATACTGTTTTTAAATCTTTCAGAACACCATTGCAAAACGTCCATCATCATCATCTCATTATTAGATAAGATACCTTTTATAACTAACGCCAATTGATGTTGTGACATTCTTAGGCTCATATCAAATCTTCTTTCCTCTTCGTTTACTATCGTAGCCACGAAATACTTACACCCCTCTAAGTGCGTCAGGGCTTCAATCATAGCTTCTTTTATCTCTTTTTCTTCCATTTTGTTTGTTTTTTGGACAAAGATATGTCTTTTGATAATAAAAAAGATTCAAAATGATTTAATTTAGCTTAATTACTGCTCTTTTGATTCGTTCGGCATAGGCATGTCAAACTTTTTCCTGATAAACGATTCTGTTTCTTCATTGAATGGATAGGCCTCCTTAATAAAATTCATAGCTACTTCCATGTCACCGTCTGCTATATCTTTATACCTTTCAAAGATACCAACCAGGTCATTGTTGTATGAACGTTCTTGTTTTATATTGTACACGTATTTCAATACCCTGTCTTTAATTTCATTGGCTTTTTTCACAGTATCATTGAAAGAATTTATACTTTCCAATTCTGGATCTTTGTTTTCCTTGTTTACCTTATCAAACTCTTCCTTGCTATATCCCGCTTCTCCTGTAATGGCTGGGCAAACACTTCCATTTATGATCCAAAACTGCTCATACGATCCTATCAGAAACTTTGATTCCATTTTAAATGCATTATATTTAATAAGCAAATTAGCCACCTCAGTTGCACCTTCTATGGTTCTAAAACCTATGCCGATATCTTTTAACATAAATACTGGAACTCCCGTTCTTTATATTCCAATTTTTAGCTTCAATTGGAATACCCTTACCAACAAGCTCTTTGTCTATATACAGACTTATCTCTTCGTCTGTTAATGCCACAATCTCATCTCTGCTTAAATCAAAAACTGTTTTCATTTCTTTTTATTTATTAAATTAAACAATCTACCTCTTTGTTCGGGCTCCGTATATTCAACCCATATATCGGCTGCCACATTTCTAAGAAATTCCATAAAGTCTTGATGATCCCTGTATTCAGCAGAATCAACTTTTCTCACAAAACTTAGAATTTCCTTTAACATCTTATTGTTTTCTTCGAGAAGTTCTCTGTCGGTCATAACCTTTCATATTTTCTTCTTAAACTCATTTTACCCATTCTGTTGCTTCGGCTTTAGCTTTAAGCTCATTGTAGTCTTCTATATTCAGCAAAGCCATGTTTTCAAATTCTGTATTCATATCGACTATTTCTTATTTATTTAAATTGAAATATAATACACTCCTGCTTCACATATCTTATATACATCAGGATTATCCTTGTCTTCCGGTTCCAATTCACTCTCTTCACAAGTATAATCCCATTCAGAGTTGTAGTACATATCCTCGTCTGTTTTCTCCAAGGAACAATCTTTCATTAGATTCATATTTTCTCCCCATACTGCAACTTCTTGTCGTTGCTCTTCTTCTGTCATAAGGGATATTTTGTCTTTTAATTCTTTCCAGGTCATGATTTCTAAAATATGATCAATAATTCATTCTACATCAAAAAGTTGATCTAACACCAATAATTCTGCATCCATATCTTCATCTTTCGGGAAACGAACTTTTATGTTTCCGAACTTAGATGTCTTAAACAAGATGTAGGGGTTCATGTCTTCGGCGGTCACCGGCTTATATTCCTTAACTTCCGACATCTTGAGATACCAGTCGCCTATTTTTACAAATCCGGAGAAGATAGAACACAGATGCGCTTTTACGGACTGTATCTCCTTTTTATCTTTGAAAGGTATAATTTCGTCCTTTCCCCTTATCCTGATTGACAGAAAAGGACGAATGTTATCTGTTTCATTTTGAAATTTGAAGCCTGTTATAGCTTGTTTGGGGATTCTTCTTCCCATTAATATGAAATAAGCCATTGCAATAAGTTGTTTTACTTTGTATTCTATAATCCTACCAACAAGTTCCCCGATGATAGAAAATATTCTAATTCATAGAGGAAAGAAAAGAAGTAGCTCTTTCAAATTTTCTTCTTAGTTCATTAGACCATTGATGATCATAATCTGCCAATAATGATCCCATTTCCATTATTAAGGAATAAACTTCTTCTTTTCTTGCTAAAAAAGATTGTTTGTCTTTTTCTTTTAATGTTTTTATGACTGTAACTTAAAAATGAATAATTAATTGATTTATAAAAAATGTGTTAAAATGACATATAAATGCCTTGATCAATTGGACACAAATGTACAAGTTTTATTAAGATACCCTTCTGTCATCTCTATGAAATTCACACAATCTAATTTGCTTAACTTGTAAATCAATGCCGGATTGTGTACTATGGCTATAATTTGTGTTTGTGGTTTATGGAATGACAATACATTATAAATTTGCATTATGTTGTCAATGTCAAGATTCCTATCTGGCTCATCCATGAGAACCGTGTATTCAAAACTGCTTTCTGTTAATGTTATGCGGTTTCTTTCATAATACTTCAACAGGTTATCAATTCTTTTAATCCAAAACGCATTTGATTTTTTCTTGTATTCTACAAGATCTTGTATTGGAAATGTATAATCCTTTTGACCGAACATTAAATTGAAAAGTAATTCCAATGATAACACCACTTTCTCTCCATAAGATCTTCGAATATTATTCACATACAAATCTAAGTTGCTGATGTTTTTTAATACACTATCTCGATTCATCTCCGCCGATGGCAATAAACGGAATACTTTCCCTGCATAATCGGATGATATGTCAATCCCATCAAGAACCTTGTCATCATCATCATCAAATATAGGTGGAAAATCCAGTGCCTCGATCGGTATTTCAGAGCACATGGATTTCTCACATAACGCATACATTGATATGATGTTAAGCAAGGTTGATTTTCCACTACCGTTTTTACCTATAATTACGTTCACTCCTGGCTTGAAAATAAATTCTCTGCCATTTTCAAATGCTTCTATGTCAGAAGCATATTCAAAAGGAGTTTTTGTGTTGTCTTTTATTTTTACCGATGTTATCATTGTAATCCTTTTTAAAAATCAATTACCGTCCGAACCATATCTCCGATGTGCTTGTTGCTGGTGCCCGTGAGGCCACTGGAGAAGACCACGTACCACGCGACGGCCTGGCTGCTCTCAGTACTGGACCAATACCACGTCGAGGAGAGGGGAGATGCCGAAACATAAGTGAATGCTTTGTTTAGTTCGTCCATATAATGGGCCATTAAATTTAATTGACCAAGAGATGGTATATACTCGCCATCTTCCAGCAGATTTCTCAATTTTGGATTTCTGGCTACAAGGCGTTCCGTATTGCCGCGTCCGTCAATGTCAAACAGCGCATCACATTCACGTTCGTAATATGTCCCACTTCCGGATTCTTCACGGCTATCATCGTCAAGCAATTGTACGATATCATGCTCCGTCAGTGAGATTGCAAATGACATGTATCTGTGCTTCAACCCGATGTATCGTACACAATCTTTGGAGTTATCGCCGGTAAACGGCTCTGCATGTCCGTCTTTGTAGATTATATACAGTCCGTCAGTTGACTCTTTCTTATCCTCTTCGGATGGTACTCTGTTTTCACATGTACATTTCTCACTTTTGGATCTTACGATTATATTCAACTCATTTAATACATGATCCCTGATGACGCTCTCGCACGCTTTTCTTACAAAATCATGATCTCTTCGTTTGAGTTCATCATTCACCATGCATCTGATCCAGTTTTCTATCTGGTTGTCACCTCCATATGTATTAACCATGTACCGTTTTACGTGTTTCTCCAATAACGGCTCTATGTTTTTGATTATATCTTCTTTGGTAAGGTGAAGTTCATTTAATATACAGTTCCTTACTGCCTTGCATTCTTTACTTGTGCTCATGATATGCCCATTTAATACTGTGAATCATATTTTCTTTCTCTCCCGCTGTCTTCCCCTATAGGATTATCCCATCCGTATTTTACAGCCGTAGCTTTAAATAGAGGTAGCCCGTAAAATCCATAATCATCCTCATCCCAGTCTTCAAGACCTTCTTCCAGGATGTAGTTCCACATCATTACACATTCAAACATTAAACTGGCTGATATTCCTCTCTGATTTAATGCCTTTTCAAAACCGAATCTTACATCTTCTTCAAGCTGTTTCAAAACATTCTCCCTGGTAAATTCAACTACAGTACTGTTCCACCTTTCTTCGTTATTGTATTCTTCGTTCGGCTCCATACCGAAATCCTTTATCATGTTATATGGGATAAATTTAGCCAGTCTGTTAAAATCTCTACCGTCTAAACATTTTGATGCTAATTCTTTAAGTTGTTCTAATGTTTTCATAAGCAATTTTGTTTTATAGGTTAATCCCATCCTCCAGTAGTGTACAAAGATACATCTCCTTTCTTGAAATACGCCCCAGCCTCTACTTTCAATTCCAGAGTGGTGCCGCCAATAGTACAACCTTCCGTGTTGGCATATATAGCACTTATTCCATATCCATCTTTTCTTACAAAAAGTAAATTATAAGGACCGGCGCAGTCTTTCGACTCATATACAAATTCTATTTTAATATTACCAATTAATACTGAACCTTCTATTTCTCCGCTTTTAATTTTTCTCGCCGTATTTAAATCAAACGGAACAATAATTGGATTTTCCATATCTTTTTATTTTTAATTATGTAATCAATAAAACAAGATGGACTACTTACACCCATCCCAGTTGTTTTGCTATTCTCTCCATTTCGTTATATGCTATCCTATGACATCCAGCGGTTAGCAAATCGTTTTCGTACCGATTTAGACTCCACTGGTGACCGGTGACGTCCTCCACCAGACCGTGCCGAAACTCGGCGCCCCGGTGCATTGCCGACACAGCCCGCCACAGTTTTCTGGCTTCTGCTATTCCAATCTTTATCTGTTTACTTGTCTCAATAATATTTCCTTTTATACGAATCCAGGCGTTAGGTTTTTCACCAGGAATATAGAAAGGTGTATTCAAGAAATTGATTTCTCCTGACTTCCACTCTTCCAGTTTTTCATCAAAATCCTTGTAACGGGCTTCTTCTTCCTTTCTTAATCTCTCTAATTTTATTCTTTCTCTTTCTTCCTCACCCTTTCTCCATCTTTCAGATCTTTCTGAATACTTAATCCATGTACCTTCCCCGCAAACTTCATCAACAATCACATTTACGGTCCCTAACACTTTTAATCCTTGATGATCCAATAAAATTTGAAAGATGCGTTTTAATTCATGTACGTGCTTACGCTTGATACTATCTTCGCTCTTGGATAATTCATGATTGGTTCCAAGCCAATCATTAGCACTCTTTTTAAGGATACTCTTAGCAGTTCCCATGTTAAAGAACTGAATGTAATCCATCATATTCCCAAAAGCGCCCCAAATATCTGTATAAGATAATTTTGTTTTAGCTCTTTTGTATTTTTCAATAGACTTCTTAATTGACTCCAGTTTGCTGGCAACAAACCTCATATTACCAGTATCCGATATATTATCCCCTACACTGAAAACCATTGCCCAAGTTGGTATCGCATTACGAACACAGGATTGATGTTTGCTCGTGGTAGCAGAATAATAATCTTCATTTATCAGGTATGCTTTCTTCCCTTGTTTGTTTTTTACTATTCTCCCGACTTCAAAGTGATGCCCATAAGAATAAATACTTGTACCTTCAAAGAAGAAATTGCTCCCTGATGCTGATTCTTCTTGTTCATGAGCCCACAAGTGAGCGACCATTGAATTGTTCATATAAATATCTTTTTAATTGTTTAACTTACCTTTATCATATGACATTCTCTTTTCGTATTTTTCAATACGTTCGGTTATCATATCGCAGAAGACTTGCCCCTCTTTTTCGGAACCTCTGAAGTAACCAACCATCTTCAGAATATTTCCGTCAAATTCATGGACAAACTTGTTATAATAATGCTCACCCATTACCCGTCCGTATTTTTCTACGAACAAATCCTTGTCCAGTGATTCATCCTTAAAGCAACGGTTGTAATCCCATCTTACGATACGAAACAATGTTTCAAAATTCAATCTTTCCATATCTTGTATTTTATTTAAGCTCAAACTTGATGCCTTCCGGCAACTGAGAGCGGTCCACCTTGTTCACAAAATCATCAAACTCTTCCTGTGTGATTTTTTTTTCCATAACTGTTCCAGTTGAAAGATAAAGTATTTAAGTGAGGGTAATATATAGCATTATCAGTAGACAGCCCATAATCAAACACACAGAGCATTATCTTCTTTTCTGCTTCTGCTTGTTTGATTCTCTTATCGTATCGCTCACAAATTTCAGCACGCTTTTTCGACATCTCTGCCTTATGAGTCTCTTCCTTACGTTTTTCGATACTTTCTGCGGAATAATACCCGGCTTTAATGCGCTCTTCAATAAGCAAACGTTCCTCGTCCGTTAATATCAAAGTAAATCTTTCCTTTTCCGGTGTATATGGATTTACCCATTTCTTGCCACACAGGTCTTCAAGTTCAACAAGAAGCTCGTCTGATTCACGTTTCCATCTATCCACAATCCCCAGATTGAAAAGCAGATACTTGAAATACATCTTATCGTCCACCGCTTCAGATAATTTGTAATATTCCTTGTCTGATATACGTAAATATTCAATAGCCACAGACTTATCGCTATTCTTTATGTGATACATGCCATTTTCCACCGGATACATAGGAGCACCATAATGGTTACAAAGATGCAACGATATGAATTTCGCTAATTCCGGAAAATGTTTTGCGACTTCATCGTGGCAGCAGCCTCCCATATATTCCCCATACGTTCCATATTGATTTTTCTGTCTAATATCGGCCGTTACGCTCCAGTCGCACATATTGTTATGACAATCATCATCTAAAGATACTGTGACTGTTATTCTGTATTCTTCTTTGTTTTCTGTAAATAATTTTGTACTTAAATAAGTTAGTCTGTTTGTAGTTTCCATGTTATTTTAGTTTAATTATTACACTTATGAAAAATAAAATCTGCACATTCTCCAGGAAGTGTTCCCGCGTCATTACAACGGTAAAACCCCTGCGTTCCCCAGTCTACATCTACCGGATAACCTTCTGCTTTTTTCAAGAATGGAACCCTAATATCCATATATGTACCAAATACGACTATGTTAGGACATTCTCCTTCAAACTTCGTTAAATCTTCTACTCTCATAATTAACAAACATTTGTATTGTTTTCGTCGTTCACTATCTGACTAATGTACGGTCCTGGCCACAGACAGCCAGGCCGACCTCATGGCAGGGCAGGCGCCGCCTTACTCTGGCTGTTCTACCCACTCCCTGTATCCTACATTAAAACCAATAGGATCATACCTTTTGATCATAGTGCCATAATTCTCTCTACCGCAATACCTGTTCTTTCCTCCAATGATCCATGCCTCATCGTCTCTATCTGGAGATATGGAGTTAAGATACTCCTCATAATCTTTTCTACTCTTTTTATTTAGATCCATATTCCACTATATTTATGTTATCGAATTTTTCTTTTATAATATCCAAGACTCCGTACTCGTTTGTTATCATAGCATGCATCCCTGGCTTCATTCTCCACAGATTAAAATACCTTGTCACATTCATAGTGGCATTAAATAATGATATTTCATATCTTGTGTTTCCATTTTTATCACGCCCTATGTTTTTAATATAACATATGTCTGGCTTGTATTTGAAATAATTAAAAAGCCTATACCATCCCTTCCCGTTACATGTTTCACAATTCCATATTCCAGCAAGCCTCCTGTATCCCCTTACTGGTATTTTCTCTATTTCTTTTGGCATGATTTCAATATACTTTCCTTCTCCGATTGGTATAGTCATATTACCTGCCTCTTCCGTGCAAAAGTATTCTATTTCAGATGCCATTCCTTTATACACATAGAACCGGTATAGGTTCCCGTCAGGGTCTACCCGATCCATATAGTATAATATCACTTTGTCTACTTCTATTCTTATTTTCTCCATCTTTGTCCTCCTTTCTTGAATAAAAAAAAACGGCACCTATCTTCACAGACCAGTGCCGGCAACTAACTCGCATGGAAAACTACTTAACCTCAACTAATTCTACAGAGTTGTAGAATTTAGTGAAGCTACCAACAAATTCTCTTATATTTTTATATTCTTCTGGTCGTTTTCTGTTACCGTCTTTTATATAATTCACCCACAGTCTATCCTCTATGTTCTTAATCGCATTCTCTATCGTAAATTCGTCGCTGACACACATTAAACACGAAGATCCTGTTTTCTTATGCGGTTTGTGCATTCTTGAAAAAGACCACATTTGGTAATTATATACAAGTTTACACCTGTAATATTAGTTAATAAATTTCTTAACTGGGTTATACCCAAACCCTGTATAGGGTGGCATTACTGCATCCCCTTTTACTTTTCTCATAATATTATAACTTCCGTTGACATCAGCGTTTAACAACACACCGTCTTTTGTCCTAAAGATTCCTCTTTTCAACCTTTTACCAACGTAAGTATTATGATGACATACTTTCTCCAAATCATAAGAACTGCATTTTGACGTATGAGATTCATTTACTACAAAGAATCTTAGTCCTTGTCTTTCTGATTTGTACTTTAACATTGATATAAAATCATCAAATGGGATAAAAACAAAATTCTGGTTGCTTCTCTTACCTATATTAACTTCCTGTTTCCATCCGTCATTATGACCCACTATCAATGTAGTTATATTATCTTCAACACAAATATCTATGATTTTTTTACTTGCTTTATGAAGATAATCCCTTACCTTGCTATTTCTTTTTCTTGTTAAAGATGCTAACTGTCTCGAATTTTTCTTGCCATTTACTTTCTCCAATTTGCTTTGTAAAAACGAACGTTTCTTATTATAATATTGATTGATGGATTTCAACCTTCTTCCATCTATCAATACCGGTTTGTTACTAACGTTAGTAACAACAGAAGCAAGGTTATTAACACCTAAGTCTATAGACATTATCCTATTGTTGTCAACTTTTTGTTCTTTACAACAAGATTCGTAAACTAATTCAATAACATAACATCCTTGTCTTGGTATTATCCTAACTTGTTTAACACTACCTTCTTCACACCTTGTTTTTAAAGGAGGCAGTCCTTCTTTCTTGGGGAAATAAATGTATTCACCTCTATGCCGTATTTGGGCATAAGAATAGTTAAAAACATTCCTGCCCTTTACCTTATCCTTGTACTTAGGGAACTTAGGACATCCTGTGAATTTCTTGTTATCCCTTTTCCAAGCCTTAATAGAAGAGAAATAAGATTTTAGATTCTTATCTAATCCCATCAATATCTGTTGTGAAGAAGATCCACTTAATGCCCTGAAATCAGGATTGTTTTCAGATACCATTTTCTTGTTAAGATCCGTACATCTAATCCACTTTCCTGTATTAAGGAACTCTTGTTTGATAACATAAAGTCCAGCATTATACAGGTTTTTTGACAAGAAACAGATATGATCTAACATCTTATATCTCTTATCACCTTGGGTAATTATATGTTGTTCTACCAAATACATACTGCAAATATAAATAGAATATTTTAAATACGCTATTTATATTGATGTTTTTAGGTGTAAAGTCGTATATAATCACCTATCTAATTTATTTTCTACGTTCATTTTCATGCAAAAATTTAAAAACGACCCTCATTATAGTTGCGAAGTTCTCCACCTTAACCCACTCATGAGCTACTGCTCTAAGTACGGATGTCTCATATGTTGGAATATTGTCTTCTTCAACCACCTTACAAGAGGCCAGAACTCCTTCAGTCGGCTTTAGTCCACGGTCATGCAGCTCGCAGAGACCGTCTGGCTGGCGGAATGCGCACCACCCGTCTTTTTCTGTTGGCTGGATCATCGCTATTGGTTTTTCTTTCACTGCAAGATACCCGACCATCCACATTGTTTCTTTTAACCTGTCAGCGTATCCGGCATCTATGATAGCCTCTATGTCTTTTGGCGTACCAATACAAGGAACCTTACACATATTCTTGCATTTATCACATGTACAAGGTTGCTCCCATCTGTTATGATCTATGCCAACCAACTTCTTTATCCGTTCTACTTCCTCTTTCATACTTCTTTTGTTAGTTCATCATAATAAGCTTTCAGTTCCGGTGAAGCGTATTCCATAAATGCTTCAAACAAGTAGGGTACCTCTATTATCATATTCACATTACAACCTTCTGCCTGTGAAAGCAATTCAGGATCATTACTGTACAGACACGCAACATGAGCACCTATATTAAATACATGCAAATCTATCCTTACGTATTCTATACATGAAGACAATGCATTAAACAAATTCTTTACTTCATTCTTGTCAAAAAGTTCTACAAATTCTCTCAACCCCATCATTTTACTACCCTTTCTATGTGTTTAATTAATACTACCGCCATTCCATTGCCGGTTTTTATCGCACATTCCGATCCTTTTATCCATTCTACACACCCTACATACTTTTCTGTAGCATGAAATCCGGGATTGTATTTTCCAGATGTACTGAACTCTACCGTATCCCCTACCTTCAGATCATCAAAAGCAATAGACCATGTGGTCCAAATTCTATCATGTCTCCCAGGCTGAATGGCTCCGATTACGCCTTTTTTACGACCGTTTTTTATCGCCCTTAGTATTATCTTTCTATCACCTTCGATAAGGCTGCAAAAGCGCCCGTAAAAGGTCAAATCAACCTGTTTTCCTCCTATTTCTTCTCTTATTTTTGTTATTCTGTTCATTTTCTGATTTTGTTTTATTTTTTTCTTTGTTTTTTCTATCTTCTATAGAAGATGATAATAACATTATCTTTTCTATGTTACTTTTTGACTGTAAAAAAGAATCGCATTTCATTACTACTACCACCTTCTTAAGTTTCCCATTATCGTATAGCGATACACGCATCATGTTTTGCACCTCGTCCACTATCAGACCTGGAGTAGTCTTAGCCATTTTGCGTAGTTTATTATACTCCGGTCTTTCCATTTCCTCTGTTTATTACTCTATAGTATTTATCCTTATCCCCTTCTTCCAACTTCTCCAAGTAGAAAATTCCATCATGCAAATGAGACAAACAAAATCTGTATCCGTATTTCTGCGTTCTTCTTACATGATCCCGCAATCTTATCTCTTCACTTTTGTCTTGTACTTTGATTTTAATACTGTCTCCTTCTTTGATTGTGTATAAAATAGTTTGAATCTCTTCTTTTTTCATCTTATAAAATATTTTAACGGCAGCACCTATGCTCACGCACCACTACTGCCTTATGTTTAACAATTAAATACTTAACTCTTCAATGGTCAAGCCTTTTTCTTTTGCCCACTTTAGCATCGCGCATAATTCTGTTTCTGACTTATATTTCGGATCACGCCACGCCCATCCGAATTTATCCAGGACATGATGATATAAGTCGTCAGCCTTTGCCGTGTAAATGTCTTTGAATAAATGCTCCGAACCTTCCGGTACAAGCATCTCTGTTGTTGCAAAATCGGAATACGACAAACATCCGTAAACATATTCTGTTATTTCACTCCACGCTTCTCCGGCTTTAAATCCAAATTCTTTTACAAAAGCCAAAGTTAGATACATATTTAATAATATTGTTACATCATATCCAGAATCCGACTTTCTTTCTATTATTTTCTTTTCAAATTCCTTTAAATCTTCAGGCCCTAAAAAGATGTATCCTGATACCGACCGATAATTAGCCTCCGCATACTTCTTGCATTTATCATCATTAACAATCTTACCAATGTTAGATAACATCTTTTGCCTCCATTCATCACAAAACTCTATCCTTACATCCATCCAATCAGTACCATAATTGCGATCTTTTGGATGTCCGACCGATATTACCTTTATGTTATTCACACCATATTCATAAATGCGTTCGCCCACCTTATTCGCCCATTCCTGTACAAAAGGAATAAACTTATTGCAATAAGAATCAAAATCAAAATCTAATTCCTCCTCATATTCCGGCATCTCTTCATAATCTTGTTCAAAGAAATATCGAGGATCTGCTATTGTTTCATAGAAACTTACGTTAATGAAACAAAACTCGTTGGTTGTCGTTTTTAATATCACAGCTTTTTGTATTTACGTACATTTTTCTTGCCATAGAATCTACACATGGCACGAATCTGACTATAAAATACTTTTGTCCTCCTGGCCTCAAAGTATTTAAACATTTCTTCATTCTTTGTTTCCCAAACGTAATCCGTTTGGGAACTCATGTGATTTTTGTCCTTGCGTGAATAATGGTAATATGATACCACAACACGTTTCGCACCATTCTTTACAGGTACGATATTCACATCTATGTTATTATCTGTCATCTTATTATTGTTTTATGCATTATATAAATATAAAGAGCGCATACCTTCACAGGCCGGCGCTCCTTTCAATAAAAATGAAAAAACTAACATTAACATAAAAATCCGTTTTCTACTTCTTATGTTTTAATCTTTTAATGGCATCCTTTCTTGAGTATGCCATTACTTTAGTGCCATTAATATCAAATTCTTTTTATGTTCTGACAATCTTTTCTCTTCTATATGTAGATTGCATTCCTTTTCCCCTTTTAGTATTTAGCACAAAGGCATCATCTCCGCACATTGCAGCTAATATCATAGGGAGCAACAGACCTCTGTATTTCATATTTTTCCTCCACAATTATTATATCTACCATATTTGTTTCTTCCATCATTCCGTATTTCAAAAATCATCTTCTTATGATCTTTGCCTGGTAACTTATCCTTAACAGCCGATATTACGCCCGCTATAGACGTGAATCCTGAATCTGTTATTGAACACAGCAACACACCTCTGTCGGCGCCGGTGCTTATCGCTGACGCCTTTATAATATCATTTTTATATATTCTCATAACTTTTTTGTTTTATTGTTTGTGAGATGCCCAGAATCGAACCAGGACCGGCACGCCGCGTCATCCCCTCTATGATGCAGAAATAGGCACGCCTATCCTCACGAACCGACATGCCAAAACTTAATTTGATGAATAAAATAGATTAACAAAAATACTATTCTAATTCTTTTATAATATCTTTCACAATATTCAGCCTTACCTCCTTCGTTTCTGGACTAATACAACCAAACCACCCATAAAACATTCTTGTTTCCTCTGGTTCTGTGGCCATACTTATCTTCTCCTCCAATTCCGGGAAATATATTCTCACCATTTCGTCTGAACGAAACTTATAGATATTTTTATGTGTTTTGAAATACATAAACACTATATTTCTTAATGCAACACATATGTATTCCCCATCCTCTGACCTATCAATCATCTCATATACCTTTTTCCAAATGAATAATCGCTCTTCTTTTGTAAACATATTCTTCTTTATTTTTGTGGTATTATTTGACTGTATGCAGACTTTTCCATGTACACAACACTATGCTCCTGTCCAAGTATTTTCTTTGCCGCCTCTTTCTTTATCGCGCAATATCTCCCTGTACGATACGGATTCTTTTGATCTGATCCATCCTCGACTTCGATAATAAAACAGCCTCCGTCATCTATTATCTTTTTGCAATCGTCACATACTCCGCCCGTGCATATATGATGCGGCGCCTGCCCTTTGATGTTATTCCCTAATAAAGCAATCCCCATCTCTTCGCCACATATCATGCAGACTTCTATAGACGGATTCAATCCGTGTTCTGGATGCAATTTAATGCCATCTTTCATTTTCTTTCCTCCTTTGTTTTTAATGTTGTGTGAGATCGCCGGAATCGAACCGACCTACCGCACCATGAATCCCATAAAGCAAGTGCTCCGATCTTCGCAGACGGGAGCACTCTGTCTAAAGCATAAGAAAATTAATGAAAAAATTTTTCTCACTTACGCCATAGCATCTAAAATAGCTATCAGCACTATTTCTATGACAAACATAATAGAAAATATCTTAAATGCCTTTTTCATATCGCTATCTCCTCCTTTTTATTTTTTTTAGTTCCACAATAAACTGTTCCGGCTCTGCTCCGACCTACGTGCCACCTACAACCGCAGGCCTTAGCCCAAGGCGCCGCCTACTCCCCCCTCTATGGCAGCCTGTTCGTACCTACAACACCAGACAACTATCGCTATGTGATAACAAACATTTATCCTTATAACAATCATAAAAAATACACCTATCACAACTGCAATCTTTAACTTCTATACAGCTAACTACCTTAGCATATACTATACCATCACTACCTTCTATTCCTTTCACCCCAAAAATAGAACCTTCTACCTCCTTACTCAAATCTAAGTCAGGCGCAAAGTCATATACGTTCATGTTGTTTATGTTTTAATTGTTATACATTCCGATTACTACTAATCTATAGAATATAGGTTTCAACTCTCAACCTATTGAATTTTGTAGAATAAACTCACATTATGCTGTCTTAAA